>Ga0209168_10000143_pt1 | contig 79274 bp, 70 predicted proteins | sample Coa_R1_FD_187156 | JGI IMG/M metagenome (GOLD analysis project Ga0209168, IMG submission 187156) | Surface soil microbial communities from Centralia Pennsylvania, which are recovering from an underground coalmine fire - Coalmine... | ecosystem: Environmental > Terrestrial > Soil > Unclassified ...
CTCTCTCCATCCGACTGTGAGCCCACCAACCACTTGTCTCGAACCGACACCCTCGCTTTTCGGCCCACTCACGCACAAAATCTGCAGCACTTATGGTCAGTACACAGCTTACGGACGGATTACGGACCTGCCTTTGGCCCTTAGCTCTTGGCTTTGCAAAGTATCATGTGGAAGTACCGGATTATCACTGAAAGTAAGGAGCGAGGAAGACTATGGCTATTATGAGGAAAGGCAATCCGAAGTGGAAGGTGCATCCCGGCGAAATTCTGCGCGAGGAGTATCTCAAACCCCTCAAGCTCTCTGCTACTGCTTTAGCAAGGCAACTTCATGTGTCTCCCCCCACTATCAACGATATCGTTCGGGAGCGACGCACGGTTACAGCCGACATGGCTGTAAGGCTCGGGAGATTCTTTTCTACTAGTGAACAGTTCTGGCTGAATCTTCAGAACGCCTACGACGTAAGCTGCGCCCGGGAGGACTTGGCAGGGACATTGAAGCAGATCAAGCCTGCTGTGCGGATTGCAGTTGCATGAATTCTCTCCCCAAATCCCGCCTCTAAACCGGCGGCGCCTGGGTACAATCGAGGCTTCATGCCGGCCAAAACCGCATCAGCCGCGGCCACGCTGCTTCTGAGGCGCGGGCTGATAGCCACCGGCCCGGTCAGTGCCACATTGCAGATTGCCGGCGTGCAGCTGGTACTGTGGGCGAGGCTTACCTTCGGCTGGCGCAGCTTCCACTTTGCAGCCAACCCTACCCAAGGGCCGTTGATTACGCAAGGGCCTTATCGCTGCATCCGCAACCCGATCTATGCCGCGGTATTGCTGATTTGTTGGACTGGGACAGCGGCGCACTGGTCTGCGCTCAATGGGTTGTTGGCCCTGGTGATCGGCGTTACGGTGGTTATCAAGATTGCCTGTGAGGAAAAGCTCTTGCGGAGCGCCTATCCGGAATACGAGGAATACGCCAGGCGAACATCAAGGTTGATTCCCTTCGTGATCTAACTACTGCTATCAAAGAGGGCATCGAACTCAGACAGCAGCGTGATCAGGCGGTCTGCTTCGGGATAGCCATCGAATTCGTGCACTGCCTGCGCGCCCACACTGCTCTCCGAAGGGAGACTATTTGTCGCCACCGCCTCACGCACACGCGGCAAAAAGATGAACTGGAGCCACTGGCTGAAGGCCATGGTGTCCATGGCAAAGGCTTGCGTGAACTTCAGCTGTTCAGGCCGAAGAGGTTCAGCTTGCCACATGCCGATGCTGTGCATCTCGGCCTCAATCTGATTGGAGTATTGAGTAACATCTTGCTGCAGTTTTGTCATTCCCATGGCTGGCCTGGTCTAAAACGGTGAGCAACCATTCTCCAGCAGAAATTTCTTTACCTCAGGCTTGGGACCGGAGACCAGGTAAAACATGCGGTCGAACCGGGCCTGACGGTCAGCCATGCTGGCATTCCTGCTGACTGCCAGCTTGCGATAAAACGCATAGACGCTGTGGCTGTTTTCAATATAAAGAGTCTCTTCAACCTGTGTTTCGGCCACGGTGCATTGCTTCGGCCCGGTGATTTTGCCATCGTGAAGTTCCTGCGCCAGCCTTGGGGCTTCTTCTTTCATATTTTTCATGGCCCGTTCGTAGTCGTCCGTTTCGCCAATTTCCCGCATCGCCTCCGCCATGCTGGAAGAGAACAAAACGTGTGCATCCGGCAGCGCCCCCAGGGCGATCTGGTACTCGTGGAGAAGCTCGTGAACGTCATACGGACCGATCTTCGAATTGAGATGAGATTGAATCGAGTACTTTGCCAGATAATCGACTGCGCAGTTCAGCGCCAGACCACCTTCGCCTTTGGGATGCGGCCAATTGTCGTCTTCATAAATGGTGAACTTGATCGACTTGCAGGTATTTTCCAGGTTAATGCCGGTGATTTTGCGATAAGCGGGAAAAACTTTGCAGGCCTGGTTGTGAATGAACGGACGGCATTGCTGCCTGGCGGATGCATCTTTTACGTGCGAGCAATCGATCTGGAGAGTAACGGGAAGCTTGGACTGTCCCGGGCAACTGGATACCGTTATTTCATCCTGCGCCGCTGCGGTGCCGGCCAGCCAGCCGCAGCAGAGGAAGGCCAGCAGCAAGATTGGCAGCGCTCTCAAGTAAAGTCGCGAATCACAGAAAGGCTTGGCACGATGCATAGTGGCTTCTCCTTATTCCGATCTCACTCGGCAGGAGTGTAGCATCTGAGCGCCGCGTGCGCATCCTCCTGTAACACGGATCGACAACGCGTGTCTTGCAAAAGTTCCAGCAGGTTATTCGTGGTGCAGGGCCACCATCGGGTCGACTCCTGCCGCGCGGCGTGCCGGGATATAGCAGGCCAGCAGGGCTGCGCTCAGCAATATGAGCGAGACGCCTATGAGCGTGAGTGGATCTCGGGGGCGCACTCCATAGAGCAAATGCGAGAAGCTCGAGAGCAGTTGGCCCAGAATCAACGCGGCCCCTGTCCCGATTGCAATGCCCGGCAGGGCCAGGCGAAGGCCCTGCCCAAGGATCATGCGCAAGACGTCCCATTTTTCGGCGCCAAGGGCCATGCGAATTCCAATCTCGTGCACGCGTTCGGTAGTCAGGTAGGAAATTACACCGTAGATTCCAACGAACGCCAGCAACAGCGCCAGACCCGCAAATGTTCCCAGCAGGATCATGGGAAAGCGCTGTGAAGACATTGATTCTGAAATGGTCTCCCGCATGGTGTGCATGTCATAGACCGGCTGGTCGCTACCGGTTCCGTAAACCGCTGCTTTGATCGTGGGCAGAATGGCCGCCATATCGAGTGGGGTACGGAGCACCACCGTAGTAGACTCATGCATGACCGGCAACCACTGATCGGAGATTTGATAAAACGCGCTGTACGCCTGATTGGGAGCGTACGTCCTGGAATCCCCCAAATCGTAGTGCCGCACATGACCCACGACGCCTACGACCCGATAAGGGCCCACATGTATGAATGTTACGGTCTGCCCTAACGGGTCTCTACCCGGAAAATACGTGCGTGCCAGGACATCATCAATTACTACAACCGGGTTGGACCTGATGGTATCGTCCGCGGTGAAGAACCGGCCTCGCAAAAGCGGTATCCCCATGGTCTTCAGGTAATCCGGACCGGTTGAGTAGATCGTCGTTCTTGGCGCCTCGGCTATGGATGCAGGCGGTGAGCCGACCCAGAATGGGAGGGCATTATCGGCGTTACTCAGCGGAACCAGCGTGGTCAGGTCGGCCGCTTCGACGCCGGGAACCTGGCGGATGCGATCGAGCAGTTGCTGGTAAGCCGCTCGCATTGTGGAAGGGGTGTGGTTCGCGGAGGCGGAAAGCCCGACCTTGAAGGTGATGACATGCTGCACGCTGAAGCCCGGATTTACTTCCCAGAGATGGCGGATGGTTTGGAACAACAAGCCGGCGCCCGCCAGCAGCACCAGCGTAAGAGCCATTTGGACGATCACCAGGCCTCCCCGGGTACGACGATGACCGCCGGAGGAGACTCGGTTTCCCTGCTTCAGGGAATCTTGCACGTCAACCCTTGAACTCTTCAGTGCGGGCGCCAGACCGAACAGAATTCCAACCGCGGTGGAAATGCCAAACGCAAACACCAGAACATAAATATTCAGGCCGACGTTCTCGCTGCGTGGCATGCCGCCTGGCACCGCCGCCAGTACCGCCTTCAGCCCCCATTTTGCCAACGCCAGCCCCAGCCCCCCACCCACAAGCGAAAGAAGCACGCTCTCGGTCATCAACTGCCGCGCGATACGCCTGCGGCTGGCCCCAAGCGCCGATCGGATGGCAAACTCATGCCTGCGGGCCGCTGAGCGGGCGAGCAGGAGATTCGCGACGTTCGCGCATGCAATCAGCAGGACGATCCCCACCGCACCCAGCAGCAAGAACAGTGTCCCCCTTGCGTCGCCAACGATCATCTGTTTCAGCGGCAGGACATCGGCCCCAAGGCCCCGATCAAGATCGGGATAGAGCTGAGTTATATTCTGCTGAATGGTAGTCATCTCAGCCTGGGCCTGCCCCAGATTCACGCCGGTCTTCAGCCGGGCAATACAGGTAAATTTGTGAGTTATACGATCATTCAGAACCGGGTCGCCTTGACCTAGCGGCACGTAAACGTCAGCGGGGGTCCAGAAATAAAAGCCGGGTGGGAGAACTCCGACCACCGTGTAACCAATTCCATTCAGGGTTACGGATTTGCCCAGGGCCTCAGGGCTGGCGCCGAACCGGTCCCGCCACAGATGGTCGCTGATGACCGCGAGCGGCGATCCGCCGGGTTTGTTCTCATCGGGAGAAAACTCATGCCCGAGCGTCAGCTTGACGCCCAGAGTGCTGAAGAAGCCTGCCGATATTTCCTTGCTATCAAGGTGTTCGGCCGTCCCAGGACTGGTCAGATCAACGCTGGTGAAGTCAAAAGCCGCCATTTGCTGGAACGACCGGGCATTGCGCTGCCAATCGAGGAAGTCCGGGTAGGAAGTGAAGATGATGTGTTTGAGTTTGAGATTGTTTTCGAAGACAAACACCAGCCGTTCCGGATCGCTATAAGGCAGCGGCGCCAATACAACGCCTTCAACCACGCTGAAAATGGCCGTGTTCGCTCCGATCCCCAAAGCAAGCGTCAATACCGCGACGGCCATAAATCCGGGGTTCTTACGCATCATCCGGAGGGCGTAGCGAAGGTCCTGAAGAAGAACTTCCACCTGGCGGAAGGCGCGCTGCTGGCGATTGCTCTCTTTCACTTGCGTCACGCCGCCGAAGGAGCGCAGCGCCGCGTAGTGTGCTTCTTCCGGTGACATTCCGCGACGGATATTTTCCTGCTCCAGCAGGGCAAGATGGGAGCGGATTTCCTGGTCAAATTCCTCATCGAGCTTGCGGTTGTTGAAGAGAGCGCGCAGGCGAAGAAGAGAAGTGCGTAACCATGCGGAGAATTTATTCATGATGTTGATTCGCTTACGTGAGCCGCAAGAAACGGCCCATCACGCTGGAAATCTGCTCCCAATTATCGGCTTCAGTTTTGAGCTGCTTACGTCCGGATCTGGTGATGGAGTAAAACCTGGCTTTGCGATTGTTGTCGGAAGTACCCCACTCGGAGCTGATCCATCCTTTGTGAATTAAACGAAGAAGAGCGGCATAGATGGTCCCCTGGTTCAACTCCAGCGCGCCCTCGCTGACCTGCTCGATGCGCCGGGCAATGCCGTATCCATGCAGCGGCCCCAGCGCTTCCAGGGTCTTGAGCACCATCAAGTCAAGCGTGCCCTGCAGAATGTCCGATCTATCATCTGCCATGAAATCTCCTGTGGCTGTACCACGGGAGTATTAGACGGCTCTTTCTGTGGGATGTCAACAGGAAGCCTGGAAAGGCCGGGTGGGTAGTTCTAGTTTGGGGCCGTTGAGTGGGACCACTGATTGGCCAGTGATTCCCGCCGCTCCGCTTCGCGCGGCATGGCAGCCGCGAGCAGAAGTACGGCGCCGCAATACATGAGTGTATCCCCCATGTAATTGAGGCCGTTATCGAGGCTGGCGAATTCCACGATTGCGATCGGCACATAGACGACCAACTCCACGAAGAGCACGGTGAGGCCGATCCACGTGGCTGCCGCGCGGGTTTTTTTGCCGACAAGCAACAGGATTCCCCCGACTGCGTAACCCACGGCCGCCACGTACGTCCAAATGGCGTGTCCGAAGATGTACTGGGGCGTCAGCGGCTCCAGGGGAACGCCGGGGACGTGATCGGCATGGATGAATTGCTCGAAGCTGTAAAACAGCACAGGAATGGCAATGAAGTATCGCGCAATGGTTGCAAGGACGCGCCGGTGGCGCTCCTGCCCCTGCCCGAGAAGGCTGGCAGCCAGCGCCAGAGGTCCGCCGCAGAAGGATAGTTCCCGCAGCGTCAACGTCAGACCAAAGCGATCCCGGAGATTGTGCGACCAGGCTGGAGCGTCCATCAGCACTACAAAAAGGAAAAACGTCAAGGCGAGCAAACTCGCCGCGAGACGCGCCTGGATCTTCGTCACCAGGCTCAACGCGGCTGCGATAAAGCAAGCGCCTACGAAGTAGGCCCAGAACAGATGCCACGGAATCCACCGCGGCACGATCGACGCGATGGCCGTCGTCAGCGTGAAGTGTTCTGTGCCGAAAGCCGCGAGCGGCGCCGCGTAGAAAAGCGGCCCGAACAAAACCAGCTTGTCCAATCCTCGCGCCTTTTGCCAATCGCCACGAAGAAAGATCGTGACCAGCCCGATGGCGAGAACCGCTGCAAAGGCAAGATACGACCAAATCACCGTGCTGGGAATTGCGAAGAAAGCCATGACTGCCGATGAATTCAGTAAGTTGCCGCCCATGACGATTCCTTTCCGCACTGTTGTGTCTTAGCCGAATATCATGTCCAGGCGACGTAATCAACTACCACTTAGAAAGGAATGACCGTTACCACAAGGAAGGAACGTGGCAAAGCCGCACCACCTCGTCTCTCGAATTTCGCGCTCTGCCGCACGATATCCGACTCCGTCACATAGTCACTCAGCTTATGCGATCGGTGTGCTAAGACAGAGCACCAAGGTGCCGACCAGCGCATAGCCGTGGTGTCTAGAAGATCGTTTGCAGTGCTAACATCAGGACCTCACAAGTCTCTATTGGGGAGCTCACAAAAATGAAGTGGCCGGTTGTCTTCCTGGTGGCAGTTCTTTCGGCATTGCCAGCTTTATGTCAAAGCTACGATCTTGTGATTCGGGGCGGCCGGGTGCTGGATCCTGAGACGGGGCTTGATGCGGTTCGCAATATCGGCATCACCCAAGGCAGGATTGAGAGAATCTCCGCGGAAACTCTTGAGGGCAAGCAGGTGATTTCCGCCCGTGGCCTGGTGGTTGCTCCAGGGTTCATCGATCTGCACCAGCACGGCCAGGACCTGGAGAGTCAGCGGGTGAAGGCGCTGGACGGCGTGACCACCGCGCTGGAAATGGAGATCGGCAAGCCCGATGTTGCAGCATTCCTGCAATCCAAGGAGGGGCACTCCCTCCTCAACTATGGAACCGCGGCGAGCCATGTGGCCGCGCGCTCGCTCGCCTTCGGCGCGCCCATGCCTGACGATGGGCTGCTGCCAAAATCAGGAGCTGCCACCAACGATCCAGCCTCTCCGGAGCAGATGGAAACCACGAAGGCCCGCTTACGGCACGAGCTGAATGCAGGGGCGTTGGCCATTGGCATGGGCATCCAATACACACCCGGGGCCACGCGCTGGGAGGTGATCCAGATGTTTCGTCTGGCGGCCGACTACGGTGTGCCCGTTTACACCCACGTCCGCAGCAGCGGCAAGCAAGAACCCGGATCCAGCATCGAGTCCGTCGCCGAGGTGATTGCCGCCTCCGCGGTGACTGGAACTCCGCTCCACGTGGTCCACATCAACAGCAGTTGCGGGTCGCAGGGGCCCGATTGTCTCGCGCTGATAGCCGGTGCGCGGGCCCAGGGTCTGGATGTGACCACGGAGGCCTATCCTTTATTATGAAGCAGGTATGACCTACATCAACTCGGCCCTGTTCAATCCCGGCTGGCAGGAGAAATTTGGAGTGACGTACCACGATCTGATGCTGCCGGAAACCGGGGAGCGCCTTACAAAGAACCGCTTTGAGGAACTTCACAACTCCAGCCAATCGCACCTGATCGTCCTGTTCAGCAACACGATGGAGGCAGTTGATTCGGTCTTCCGCAGCCCTCTGGTGATGGTGGCAAGCGATGGCGATAAGGGCCACCCGCGAAATGCCGGAACCTTCTGCCGCATTCTGGCCCGCTATGTACGCAGCCAGGGTACGCTCACGCTGATGGATGCCATCCGGAAGATGTCACTTATGCCGGCGCAATTTCTCGAGCGCTCAACTCCGTCCGCCCGCTTGAAGGGCCGCCTGCAGGAGGGCGCAGATGCTGATGTAGTTGTTTTCGACCCCCAGACCGTGAGTGACCGTTCGACGTATCAACATCCGATGGAGGCGAGCGTGGGTATCGAATATCTGCTGGTGGGCGGCGTCATGCTGGTGAACAAAGGAGCACTGGTGGGAGGAGTCTTTCCCGGCAAGGCGCTGCTGGGCGGAAAGAAGCGGCAGTGAAAATGCGGGAGTCTGGCCGAATCCACGCGAACGAACGCGAATTCCAGAAAAGCAAGAGAATGGGAAAAATCGTCGCGAGGCCGCGAAGATCTTGAGGAACAGAAATATGCCGCCGCCGAAGCTGAGCGCATCGGCGGCTGCAACGGTTTGCCGTGTGGTCGGTTTGAATGAGTGCTGAAGTTATTGGGGCCCGGCCATACGCGCGGCTATAAGGAAATACATTTCCAAGCTGGCAATGACCACAATTAGAATGGCGGAGCCGGCTCCCGAAATGCGTACCCAGGGCTGAAGCCGATCCATCCGGAGGATCAGTTGTTCCTGTTCTTTGGCCAAGTGATCCTCTGCGTGGTCAAGAAAAAGTTGACTGTCCTCGTGCATCCGTAGCGTACCACGGTAGATCAGGAGTCCGATCAAAGGGACCGTGAAGCCGATCCAGAGAATTAGCAGCGTTGTTATCAGCATGGTAGCCTGCCTTATCAGCAGATTTAACAACCGAACTGACTATAGCTGGTTTCGAATGCCGCTGACTGTGATCTACATCACTCCTGCAGGCCCGTGGGCCGGCAGACACGATCTTTTAATTGCCATGCGCAATCGCCATGTGTCAATTATCAATCGGATCATTTATTCAGGCGTTCCGGTTGCGCCGGAAGATCCCAGACCCGGCTAGCCAAGACTTAGCTGTGGAACTTGGGGCGGCGCTCCACGGTCCCGATGAGCGGCAGGTCGCTTACGCTCTTATCATCCGGCACGAACTGGAATTCCCGTTCCAGCCGGCTAATCAGCTTCTGCTGGCGGGGACTGAGGACGTGCTCCGGCAGGGTGGGGAAGTGGCGGAACATCCACGCCAGATAGAGGCGTTCTTTGGATGAGGGTTTCATGTAGCGGGGGCCAAGAGGGGTGACCACCCGCAACACACTGCTGGAAAGTTTTTGTATCCACATAACCTGTGCTTCTCCAACATGCCCAGAGATCAGAAAGCGCCTTGCTGGACCGGCACGCCGCGTTGACTGGAAGACTGCACCAGTCCCCATGCAGACAGCGAAAAACAAATTATCTTTTGGACGAAGTACCTGGGGTAAGGGCCTAATTCTACTGGGGTTCTGAGGCCGCTTACAGTAGCAGAGGTAAAATACTTATGTCAAGGGAATTGTGGAAAACTTGGAACGCCAGAAAACGCAGTAGCAGGGCCAGGGGGTTAGCCCGGCCGGCCGTTTCCGCCGGGGTGTCCAGCGTTGTATGCTGTTGTCAGCTGCCATGTGGATGTCCGATTTCCTGAGCGTCATGAAGTCTCCCAAGCACCGGTTGGCTTGGCTGGTGGCCATCGTTGTGGACGCGATTCAGATCGTTGCCTTACCTGCTTTTGCTGAGGGAGCCCTCTCTCCGTTGGATACCGTGCTGGATCTGGCGGCAGCGACCGTTCTTGTAAAGCTTCTCGGCTGGCATTGGGCGTTCCTGCCTACACTCTTTATTGAGCTCATCCCAGGTCTCGATCTGTTTCCCACGTGGACGGCGGCCGTCTTTTATGTAACCCGGCAACGCGCTCGTCCTGATCAGCCGGAGATCCTGCCTCCCGGCACTACTCCGGCGCGGCGGTCCTAGCGATGCTCGGTCTGGCCCTACTTGCGTAGGTAATGTACGGCGACTGCGGGCTTGTCACTCCCTTGCTGATAGACAGCGAAATCGTAGGCGTCTTCTCCTGCGCGTTTGATCAGCGAAGTATAGTTCGTGACGCCGTGCTCGTTCGAGATCTGAAAATCCTGCTTCAACTCATTGGCGTCAGGCTCGGCGCGGCCGATCGTCAACTCGCCATCGCTGGAGGTATAGAAGAACTTGATCTGTTTGGCTGCGGGATCGTACAAGTAGACGCCATAGTAGTGCGCTTGATGGTTAAAGCGAGTCAGGAAATAGATGGCTGTGCCAGTTTCTGCCCACCGGATCTCGTTCTGGATGATGAACGGCTTGCCATCCGGCGTTGTAATCTCAGCAGTCCAGGCGCCGCGGGTGAGCCAATCGAGTGCCTGCAAGTGTGGTTCGTGGCTAGGATTCTGAAGGGATTGTGCGAAGCCTGTGAGAGTGCAACACCAGGCAAGGCACAAAATAGCAAGGGACCTCAGAGCAATGTTTGTGGGCATCATGAGCAGATCATGAAGCATTCTCCTGGCCGCTGTATTGTAAGAAAGTTCCCTCGGATCAATCGAGATAGATGTAATCAGGATATTCAGTGCGCCGGCGCGCATAGTCAGCGGGGGTCACCCCGGCGAACTGCCTGAACTCGTGGATGAAGTGCGGCTGGTCGTAGTAGCCGAATTCCTGTGACAGCCCGGCCCAATCGTGGGTCTCGCTTTGGTGGATTGTGCGGACGGCCTTTTGGAAACGCAGGATCCGGGCGGTCAGTTTGGGAGTGCAGCCGACACGGCAGTCGAAACGTGAGAGAACCTGCTTCCCGCTCAATCCTATTTGGGCTGCGATTTCCCGCAATCGCAGGTCAGGCCAACGCTGCATCGTGTTGAGTATTGCATCTACTGACCTGTCAACGTCAAGACGATGGCCGGCCCTGGCCATCAGGGCGGCCTCGAGCAGGTCGAACTTGCGCGAAATATCAGGTTCTTCCAGCAGCCGGTCGCGAAGCGAGATCAGCTCTGCTTTCCAGATAAGGTCAAGTTCGATCACGAAAGCGGTGAGCTCGGAGACGGGGAAATCCAGAAAGGGCGCCGCTCCCCCGGGACGGAAGTGTACCCCCATCATGGACGAGCCCGGCTCAGTGCCGATTACGATGTATTCGCGCTGCAACCCCGAAATCCAGGCACGCCGGAACATAGTGAACTGTGTAGTGTCCCTGCTGTTGTACAGCTTTTTGGGCGTGGGCGAGAGATCTATGATCAGCTCCAGGGTGCCATTGGGTAGAAGTCTCTCTTTCGTATGGTTTACGGCCAGGTCCTGGTAGAACCAGAAGGATTCAATGAACCGCGAGAGCGGAGCAATGGCTTGACGTTGTCGGAAAATCACTCTGGCGGCAATGATATGGGAGCCGCGGCCAGGCAACAAGAGCTTTCATGGCCCGCGTCCAGCCCAGCCCCGTCTCGCGATAAATGCCCATGTAGCTTGCGTAGCACAGGCAATGGATTACTTTTCCCGCTCCGGCTCCCATTCGGGCAGACGGCCTGATGTCCAGGGTGCTCCGGTCTTTTCAACGCGCGACTGAAGCGTTTCGAAACGGGCGGCAAGCGCTTTCAACTGTTTCAGCGCATCGGAAAATTCCGACGAAGCAATTTCGTACTGCTCCTTGTGCATGGCGCTCGGCGCGGAGCTGGACAAGCGCTCGTCTGAGGCAATACCGCGGATTCGGCTCACGATCGAAGTAGGAGTCTGCTCATTCAGCGCATTGAGCGCCTCGTCTCCGCGCAGGGAGATCATGAGCTTGCTCAGGTCGCGGACCAGCGCATCGTCTTCCTGCCGTAGCGCCAGGGTATCGGCCGGCGTCTGTGCCAGGGCGCGGTTGATTGAACCCAGACGGGTGTTCATCTCGTTGCCGTAGGAAACCGCCGCGGTGGCGGCGCGCTCCAGGCGAGAAAGTTTACGCTGGAACTTGTGCAGCTCGGCCAGAGACTCCGGGTTGATCCCCATCTCCGCTTCCGTATAGACGCGGAATTTTTGCGGCTGCGAAAGGTCTGTCCGCTGGTCTCGTACTTTGCGGGATAGTTGAACGGTGTAGGTTCCCGGCATGGCAAGAGTTCCGGACGGCCGGGACTCTTCAAAGATCTCGGCAGCTGGGTCCACCTGCGCCGGTGGCAATGCGGTGGCCGGATAACGCAGGTCCCAGGCGGCCCGGTTGATTCCTTTCTCGTTGGCGCCGGTGATTTGCCGGACAACGTTTCCGCTCTCATCTCGGATGGTGAGCCAGACGGCGGGGGCCTGCTCTTCCGCCTCCTCGCGGAGCTGGTCTTTGGTCGGGTAGGGCAGCGTCGGATAGGCGTTGCCGTGCTCCTTCGCCGCTTTCTTCTCCGCATCCTGACGGATTTCCTTGAGACTCTTGTATTTGTCTTTCAGGTAATACGTGAAGATGGCGCCGTAGGGCGGATTCGGCGCCACATAGAAGGTTTCGCCCAGGAAGCCCTGGTTGCGGCCGCCGATGCGGGCGCTCTGGATATAAAGAAGACTGTCGCGCACCGGGAACAACGCCGCTTCCTGTTCCAGAGCCTGACGATTGACACTCCGCAAGGGAGCAAGGTCGTCCAACACATAAAAGGAACGCCCAAAAGTCGCCAGCACCAGGTCTGACTCGCGCTGCTGTATCACCGCATCGCGCACCGCCACCACCGGCAAACCACCTTTGAGCTGCAGCCATTTCTTTCCAGCGTCCAGCGAAAACCAGATGCCATATTCGTTGCCGAGAAACAGCAGATCGTGGTTTACGGTATCTTCGGCCAGCGCCCAGACCGGACCATTCTGCGGCAGGTTCGCGGCAATGCTCGTCCAGGTCTTGCCGCGATCGGCGGAGCGCAACACGTAGGGTTTGAAATCAGAATTCTGATGATTCTCGAACGTGGCGTACACCAGCTTGTCGTCAAAACGCGAGGCCACAATGCGGCTCACGTAAGCGTTTGCGGGCACGCCGGGAAAGCTCTCGATACGCTGCCAGCGCCCGCCGCCATCTTCCGTTACCTGGATCAAGCCATCGTCAGTGCCGGCGTAGAGGAGGCCTTCTTTCAACGGTGACTCCGCGAGCACGGAAACATTGCCGTAGAAGGCAGTCGAGACGTGCTTGTTGACTGAATCGGGCCCCCACAGTTTTCCCATGACCGGAATCGCATCGCGGTTGAGGTGACGGGTGAGATCGCCGCTGATCGCCTTCCAGGTGTTGCCGCGATCATCTGTGCGGAAGACGCGATTGCCGCCGAAGTAAAGCCGTGTATGCGAATGCGGGCTGATGATGAATGGTGAATCCCAGTTCCACCGCTCCGGCATTTCGTCCTTGCCTTCGCGCGGCTGTATGCCAAAGCGTTCGCCGGTGGCGCGGTTGAAGCGCACCAGGTCGCCGTGTTGCGCTTCCGCGTAAACCGTGTTGGGATCTTCCGGGTCCACCAGCGAGCGGAAGCCGTCACCGCCCTGGGTGACGAACCAGTCCTGGTTGTTGATGCCGGAGATGTCGCGGGTGCGCGAGGGTCCGCCGAGCGAGAAATTATCCTGCGTGCCGCCGTAGATGTAATAAAACGGCTTCGAGTTATCGACTGCCACATCGTAGAACTGTCCGGTGGGCAGGTTCGACATCCATCGCCACGACTCTCCACCATCGCGCGAGGTGTACAGGCCGCCGTCGTTGCCGATCAGCATGTGCTTAACGTCGTCCGGATCCACCCAGAGCACGTGGAAGTCGACGTGTACATGGGCGGTGGGAAGCTGGTGGATGGTCTTTCCGCCATCGTCGGAATACTGCATCAAGACGCCCACGGCATACAGGCGGTCTTCGCGTTGAGGATCGGCAAACAGCGTTGCGTAATACTGCGGACCGGGATCGTAGTCGTTGCGCTTCTCCCAGTTCGCGCCGGAATCCACCGAGCGGTAGATGCCGCCTTTCTTTTCTCCGGCTTCGATGCTGGCATAGACGATATTCGGATTCACCGGCGAGATAGCCAGCCCGATCCTGCCCATCTCCACCTTTGGAAGTCCGCCACTCAGCTTGGTCCACGTTTTGCCTGCATCGACGCTTTTGTGGATCGCGGCTTCCGGCCCGCCGTTGATCAGGGTAAAGAAATGGCGGCGCCGCTGGTAGCTCGCGGCAAAGAGCACGTCGGCATTCGACGGATCCATCACCACGTCCGTTACGCCGGTGTTTTCGCTGAAGGTGAGGATGGCATTCCACGTCTTGCCGCCATCCGTGGATTTGTACAAGCCGCGATCTCCGCCCGGCCCCCACAGCGGGCCTTGCGCCGCCACGTAAACCACATTGCTGTCCCGCGGATCAATGACGATGCGCGCAATGTGCTCGGATTTTTTCAGCCCCATGTTTTTCCAGGTCTTGCCGCCGTCCACCGAGCGATAGACGCCGTCACCATAGCTCACGCTGCGCTGGCTGTTGTTCTCTCCCGTGCCCACCCACACGATGTTCGGGTGATTGGGATCGATTACCACGGTGCCAATGGAGTACGAGCCTTCATGTTCAAACACCGGATGCCAGGTGGTGCCGTCATTGTCTGTGCGCCACACGCCGCCGGACGCGGCGCCGATAAAATACTGGCTCTTGTTGTGGGGATTTACGGCAATCGAGACCACGCGACCGGAGATGAGGGCCGGCCCAACGGAGCGAAACTTCAAGCCAGCAAAAGTGCCGCTGGACATGGGATCGCGAGACTCGCTCTCTTCGCCGTCCTTCTTGTCTTTATCTTTGTCTTGAACATCTTTGTCCTGGGCGTCTTTGTCGTCTTTATCTTTACCCTTGCCGCCTTTCTCTTTCGCGCTCTTGTCGGAGGCGGCGGATTGCGTCTTAGCGGCTGCCGCACTGGCCTTGCTCGGGGATGATGTTGCCGACGACGATTTTGCGTCTTCGTCTTGCGCTGAAGCCAACTTCTGGGTGCAGATGTACATAACGATGAGGGTGAGCAGGAAAATGGCGTGTTTACGCACAGTCATGGTTTGAGTCATCTCCGGACGTGATGCAATCGATTGGCCCGTGTGAGCGAGCGCCTGATTCTAAGACGTGACAGCCCTGTTGGGGTAGTGGAATTTTTCTACTGGTAGCTATCAACCAGGACAAGCAGGCACAGATCTCCTCGGCGGAGACCAGCAGGAAGGTCTCAAGCCGCAGTTCCGGGCCATTTCTTATGATTCTCGAGTGATTGACTCAATGGAGGCGGACTGGAACGCCCGACGCGCCTGTCTTTCTCCCATTGAGTCGGACTTGAAAAATCCGGAAGCCTCGGCATGCAGGGATTGGCGGCGTTCCGCTTCCAATCCAGCCTTTACCAGTTGGTTCACTCTTTCGCTGGTGGAGACCGATCCGCGGGTGCGTTCGACTTCCTTTAAAAGTTTTTTCTCCAGGGAGAAACTTTTCGTCATTCTCGTTGCATTGGACATCGCACTAGATTTCCTATTACGAATTATATGATCTTCCTTGATGCGTATCCTCTTAAGAAATCCATTGTGTTCTTATCCGGTTAGATGGAGGAACACAAAAAAAGCGACACAAAAAAGAGGATGGCACAATGCCATCCCCGCCCTTTCCAAGAAGATTAATTCACCTGGATGTCACCCGAGCCGGTGTGCAGGTCCACCAGGGCGCCGCCGTTGCCCACCTTGCCTTGCACATGGTCCCGCGAAATGCTCCCCTGCATGGTCACCTGATGGTTCACCTTGAGGCTGCCGGAAGATGTCCGTGCATCAATGTTGAAGGAGGCAGTGGATGGAATTTTCAGATCAATATTGCCCGAGCCGGCCCCCACTCTCCAGTCGCCGGTAGGGTTACCATCCACGGTAATGTCACCGCTGCCGGTCTCCGCCTTGAGCCCGCCCTGGACGCCATGCAACCGGACGTTTCCCGAGCCGGCCTCTGCTCGCACGTTGCCGGCTGCGACCTGTTCAATCTCGATTGTCCCGCTGCCGGTGTTCGCCGAGACGCCTCCGGCAATGCCGTGACCACGAATGTTGCCGCTGCCGGCTTCTGCATCCAACGCGCCTTTCACACCATCAATCCTGAGGTCGCCCGAACCCGACCTTGCGCGAACGTCAGCCCCGATGTTCTCCACCATGATGTTTCCCGATCCGGTGTGAGCGTTTACAGCAAGCTGCACGCCATTAATCTCCTGGTCGCCTGATCCGGTCTGGGAAGAGACCTTGGTTTGCGCCGGCGCCGTCAGGTCATAGTCAATGGAGACGTTCCGCTGCAAATCGCGATCATCAATCCTGCCGATGTGAATGGTGTTTCCCTGCTGCTCGACGGGCGGGTTGGCTTGCAGCTTTTTGATTTTTTCACTCGCGCTCATGCCAGACCAGGAACCGCGGGCGTGGATGACAGCGTACACGTGGACGCGGCCATCTCCACCGGCATGAACCTTGATGTTGCCGGCCCCGGAAACAACGTTCAGGTCAACCGGCCCGGACACCTGTAAGGTGCGGTCGAAGCTGCCCGTCTCGCGAGGGCCAACGCTCTCGTAGCATCCTACAAGCCCGATAAAAACCAGAACCAGACTCAATAGTTTCAAGAATTTCATTTCGTCTCTCCTGATAATATTTTTTTGCCCAGCGGCGGCGCACCCTTCCAGGGAAATCGGGGGGCGACTCCACCGCGAGTAACAACAGTCCAAGGTCTTCCGATGACCTGATATCCCGATGCACCGATATCCCGATGATCGGACCGATTATTGCAATACGACCTGGTTGCCTTCGTTTAATCCGGACAGCAATTCCGTCTTGGAGCCATTGGATATGCCCACCGTGACTGCGATTTTCTTCTTGCCGTCGTGGGCGTTTGCGTCCGGGACCTCAAGCGAGGCCTTCCGGTCCTTGTCGTAGATGAGTGCGCCTTCCGGGACCATCAGAACGGCCTTATGTTCTTCCAGGAGAATTTCCGCGTTGGCGGTCATCATGGATTTGAGTTCGCCTTTGGAGTTATCAATGGAAACTCGCACCTCAAATGTGGTGACGTTGTCCTTTTCCACTCCCATGGGGGAAATCTTGGTGACTTTGCCGTTGAAGGTGCGGTCCTTATATGACTCGACTTTAATCCGCGCAGCCTGGCCCAGGTAGACTTTGGCAATGTCGCTCTCGTCTACCTTGCCCTTGACGTAAACCTCGTGAGTATCGCCCAGGGTCATGAGCAGTGTGGCCGAAGAGCCTACCACCAGGATGGAGCTGACCGCGTCGCCCACCCCTACATCGCGCGAGAGCACGGTGCCGTCAATGGGAGAAATAATGGTGGAGTTGCGATATTCCTCTTCCGTCTGTTCCAGCAGCGCCCGCGATTGCGATACCTGCGCATTGGCCTGCCGCAGCTTCGCTTCAGACACGGTGATAGTGGCCTGGCCCAGGTGTTGCTTGTTGTAAGCCAGTTGATAGTTCTTTTCAGCGTCGTCAAGCTGCTGCTGGGAGGCTATTCCGTCCTTAAACATTTCCTGGGTACGGTCATAGGTGCGCTTCAGCATGGGCACATCTGGGCCTTCGGCATCGACGCGCGCATGCTTCAGGTCAGCTTCAGCGGCGTGGGCCGCGGCTTCCGCCGCTTCCAGGGATGCGCGCTGCTGGTTGACCCGCGCCTGGATCTCTTCCTTATCCAACTCCGCCAGAACCTGGCCCTGCTTGACCTGGTCGCCGTAGTCCACCAGCAGTTTTTTTACGATGCCGCTGGCCTTGGACTTTACCTCGACCTGGGTAATGGCCTGGATTTTTCCAGTGGCAACAACGCTCTTGGCCAGATCGCCACGCTCCACCTTAGCCAGCTTGGAGGGATCAATCGTGCTGCCACCACGGTTTGCCGCCATCGCCACCAGGACGATCAATAAGACTGCTGAGACTGAACTGATGACGAAAATCAGCCGTTTTTTGCTCTTTTTCCCGTTACCGTTTGCCACGCAGGCCCCCCTTCTCCGTCTCTATCCAATACGCTGCCCCGATTAAAAAGTTCCAAAATATAAAGGACTTAACCCGCTGGGCCAGGAATATCCGATTAGACCTGATTTTTGTGGAAAGGAAAGCCAGAGAAGAATCGGGCGATCCGGTGATCGGGCGATCGGGTGATCTGAGAACCGTGGCGCTAAGATTGCGTCAGGGAGGTTGCGCCTCCGAAGTTAGCGAGACGTCAGGCTCAGAAACAGCAGCCTTTCAATCACCGGATCCCCCGATCACCGGATCGCCCGATTCTTCATGGGGGTCATCCTGTTCAATCCAAAACAGAGGCCAGCGGGAGAATTAAAGTAAAATCTCAGGTCATGGTTCCCCTGGTGCTGCTTCGGATCACCCTGGTGGTCCTGTTGGTTGCGGCCAATGCCTTTTTCGTTGCGGCCGAGTTCGCGATGGTAAGTCTGCGCGACACGCGGATTCAGCAACTGATTGAACAGCGGCGCATCGGCGCCCGGACCGTTCAGAAAATCCAGCAGCGGTTGGATGAATTCCTGCCGGCGGTGCAATTTGGGGTGACGCTGGCCAGCCTGGGTCTGGGCTGGCTGGGTGAGGGAACGCTGGCCGCTATCTTTCAGCCGTGGATGTCCCACGTACCTTTTGGCCGCTTGTATGCCCACGGATTTGCAGCAGGCGTGGCCTTCCTCGTTATCACTTATATGCACGTGCTGCTCGGAGAGATTGTTCCCAAGTCGCTGGCTTTGCAGCGTGCGGAGCGGGTGGCGCTGGCCGTGGCCGGCCCCATGGATTTCTTCATGGCCCTGGCCCGCCCCTTCCTGGTGGTGATGAACAGGTCTGCCAACCTGGTACTGCGGGGTTTTGGTTCGCGCCTCATGCGGGAAGGGGGCGTGCACTCGCCGGAAGAGCTTAAGCTGATTGTTACTGCCAGCCGCCGAGTAGGGTTGTTGCCGGAAGAGCAGGAGGAGATGATCCACAACGCGCTCGAAATGGGCAATCTCGCGGTGAGGGAAATCATGGTGCCCCGCCACAAGATATTTTCCCTTCCGGCGGACATGCCTCTGGAAGATGCCATGGCCCGCGTGGTGGAAGAACAACACTCGCGCGTCCCGGTTTATGATCCGGAGAAAGGCAAGGAAAACATTATCGGCCTGCTCTACTCCAAAGATCTCTCGCGCATGATGCACATGCGCCTGGCGGCGGGCATCTCCTTTGCTGAAAGCCCCACGCGTTTGCGCGTCCGCAACATCATGCGCGAGGTTCTGTTCGTGCCGGAGGCCAAGCCGTTGGCAGACTTGCTGGTGGAATTCCAGACCCGCAAGCGGCATCTGGCCATTGTTGTGGATGAATTCGGGTCGATCTCCGGATTGGTTTCTGTGGAGGACGTTCTGGAACAATTGGTCGGCGAACTGGAAGACGAATTCGATGTTGCCCAGCGGCCGGCTGTTCCGCTGGTTTCAGGCGCGGAGGTGGTAGTGGATGGCAACGTTAGTATCCGCGATCTGGAAGTGCAGTATGAGATTGAGCTGCCCCGCGACCAGGGCTTTGAAACGCTGGCCGGATTTGTGATGGCGCAGCTGGGCAGGATTCCCCAGGGCGGGGAATCGTTCGGGTATCAGGCCCGCAGCTACACCGTGTTACAGATGGAAGGCCACCGCATTGCACGCGTGAAGATTGAAAGTGATGTTCCGTCAGCTCAGTCCAGGTCGGCCAGTTGAGATCTCTAAGCCAATCGATTCGAGAAACATCGGAAAAGCCAAAAGCAATTGAGCCGCGAATCCACGCGAAGGAACGCGAATATAAGGAGCCAGGCGCCAAATACTGAAGTGGGCAGATCAGGAGCTGGCGTCTCAATATCAAATATGTTTACCCGAGGGTATACATTTGCCTGCCTGCTCCTTTTCGCCGGTAGTTTTTCCCCGGTGTGCTCGCTGGAAGATCCTCCGCTCGACTCTTTAGCTCAAGCTACGGTCAGGATCAATCGCTCCCTCTTCCCCATTGTCTGCGGCCAGGTGGCTCAGCCAGGGAACAGATTCAGCGCGGTCTCCATCGCGGGCACTGGTATGTTCGTTGACTCCAGAGGGCACTTCATCACCGCCAGCCACGTGATCAGGGAAAGATTCTCCAGAAGCCAGCAGCAGCCCAACGGATGCTTTCCCGCGATTTACATTCCTAGAAACGGTTGGGAGACAGGCACGCGATCGTTCGATGCCAACTGGTTTAAGTTTCGGGACTGCGTCAGCGACCAGGCGATGGACGTAGCTGTCTGCCAGACCGTGGGCAACCCGTTTGCCTTATCTTCATCTTTGCAGATCTCTTTCGTGCAGTTCGCCGAAGTTTCACCTGAGAGCGGGACGCCTGTAGCATTTACCGGATTCCCTATGCAGGCCCGTGAGCCGGTGACAACGCCGAGCCGCATCGTACGACTTGAGACCACCGGCAATGTGACTTCCTGGGTTATACGCGGCGAGGGCAACGATGAACCTCCCTGGCCGGGATCCAGCGGGAGCCCGGTGTATCTGGCCGACGGCAAGGTTATCGGCATCATTCTGCGGCGCGGGATCGAGGAGAATAGTGGCTTGGCCTTTGCTCTTTCCGCCAGCGCGATCCGGTCTTTTCTTACGAACCATCAGCTGGTGAATTCTGGCGGCGCCGGGAAGCGGCAGCATGCGGCTCCAAGCGAATGACAACGCAAATGTTGAGGAACACTGGATAAACCTCCGTTTGTCATGTTGCAGGATGATACTCTCGGATGTCTACAGATTGACTTAGCTAAGCCCAGCTAATAAAATCTACATTCATGTATACCATGCACAAAGCCAAGACCATGCTTTCACAACTGGTTGAGGAGGCTGCCAGCGGGAAGGAAGTCATTATTGCTCGTGGCGATCTGCCCGTGGCCAAGCTAGTGCCCATCAAGCAACCGAAAAACCGCAAGCCGGGAACCCTAAAAGGAAAATTGAAGGCCAAACGGGGAGCCTTCGACCCGTTGACGGCAGCTGAGTTGAAAGAGTGGGGCCTTGAATGATGCTGCTGGATACGCATGCCCTGATCTGGTATCTCACGGCCCGACACGCAATTGCCGGACGAAATCCGGGACCAGATCAGCAGGGAGTCCATGGTCTATGTTTCCGCGGTGGTCATCTGGGAAATCGCCATCAAAGGATCGCTGGGTAAGCTGCAATTCGCTAACAGGCCAATTAACTCCAGAGAGACGGTGGATCAAATCATCGCTGAGTGCGTCTCTCAGGAGTTCGAGTTCCTGGACGTCTCTGCTTCTCACGCCGCGCAGGCGCCGTTCTTTGCGGGCGACCACAAGGATCCCTTCGATCGTCTACTGGCAGCCCAGGCCGTTCAGCAGGACCTGTTTCTTGTCAGCCGTGACGCTGCCTTCGATAGGTTGAGTCCGGGTATCCGGCGACTCTGGGCTGACGGGACGGTGCGGGCCAAGGGACGTCCCCATAAAGCAGGCAAGAAGAATTAGCTTTTCATCATCTATCAAGACTTGGAACAAGGCAATAAAGCAATTCAGCCGTGAATTCACACAAATAAACGAGAATCGGCTGATTTGGCAAACGGGCAAATCGGTAATTGGGTAATTTAGGATTCTGTGGTTGTGACTTTCGATTTTGTGTTGCCAAAACCTAAAAGCCAAGAGCCAAAGGCCACGGGCTTTGATCTTCGAATTTGGCAATTCTGGCAATCTGATGCTCCGCTATCTTCTAACCCGCCTCCTCTATATGGTTCCGGTTCTCTGGCTGGTGGTGTCTGTTGTCTTTCTCCTCATACATCTGGTCCCCGGTGACCCGGTCCAGCAGATGCTGGGCGAGGGAGCCACTGCAAGCGATATCCAATCTCTGCGGCATGCGTATGGACTGGACGTTCCCATCGGCAAACAATATGTGAACTATTGGAAGGGAGTCTTGCACGGCGATCTTGGACGTTCTTTGCGCCTGGATCAGCCCGTCACGCGAATCATTGCCCAGCGCTATCCCTGGACCTTGCAATTGACCGTGGCTGCGATGATTGTGGCGCTCCTGATCTCTATTCCTGCCGGAGTACGCTCGGCGCGCAGGCGGAACCGCTGGGACGACCGCGCGCTCAGTTTTGTGAGCCTGCTCGGCCTGTCTTTTCCTAACTTTGCCCTGGGACCAATACTGATCTTATTTTTTGCCATCAATCTGGCCCTGCTCCCGGTTTCGGGCGCGGGAACAGTAGCACACCTGGTCCTGCCGGCCATCACCCTGGGAGGCTCGCTGGCGGCCATTCTTACCCGCATGGTTCGCACCGCGATGCTGGAAGAGCTGAGCCAGGATTACATTCGCACCGCCCGGGCAAAAGGCTTATCCGAAAATGTAGTGGTTTATAAACACGCCCTGCGGAATGCTCTTGTTCCCGTGCTCACGGTTGTGGGACTGCAGTTTGGCTCGCTGCTGGCCGGTGCAATTGTCACCGAGACGATCTTCTCCTGGCCCGGAATCGGACGCCTCACCATTTCCGCCATCAGCAGCCGTGACTATTACCTGGTGCAGGGCTGCATTCTGGCCATCGGCTTGACCTACGTTGTGGTGAATTTCCTGACCGATTTCCTCTATTCGCTGGCCAATCCCAGGATTCGGCAGTAAGAACCAGCCCTAAGCCGTTTGCCATTGGCTCTTAGCGATAACCAAAGCAACGTCAAAACCCGCTTTCTACCGTTGATCCCCAGCACGCCGGGACCAGCCAACGCGGAACGGGTTACAGGTTGCAGACCCACAGGGGGTAGGACGCGCCGGCTGGCGCCGATTGGAGAACGTATTGCGGCCAACGGCGGATTTCGGTTAGAGTAACGAATAAAAGGACTTAGTTAGAGGAATGACCATCACTTTGCCGCTGGAGCCGGAGAAGCAAGCCAAGCTTATTGCCGTGGCACAGGCGAAAGGGCTTTCCACGCATGATCTTCTGCTGGAGGCGATTGATAAGATTCTCGCTGACGCCCCGGAAACGACGTCTCCCAAAGGACCGACTCGCTCTCTGCGCGGCCTTCTCTCCAAATACGGTCCAGCGCCATCGGCTGAGGAGATCGATGAGAACCGGGCGGAGATGTTTGCTAACTTTCCACGCTTCGACTTCTAATGCTTGTTGCGATAGCTGATACCCACGCAGCCATCTGGTATCTCTTCTCCGACAGCCGTTTAGGTGCTGCCGCGTCAGCCTTCATCGATAATGCTATCTCGAATGGCGACCATATCGGCGCCTCAGCCATCAGTGTTGCCGAAATGATTTATCTGATTGAGAAGGGACGGATTCCGGCAAATGCATTCAAGGATCTGCATGCCGCCACCGCTGATCCAAAGGCAGTTTTGCAACATGTTCCTCTGCATGAAAATATTGCAATGAAAATGAAGATGTCGGAAGTATCCCGGCAAGACGTCCCGGACCTTCCCGACAGGGTCATTGCGGCCACAGCGCGGTTCTACGATGTACCGGTTCTGAGCCGGGATCACCGTATCCAGAGTTCAATAGTTCAAACGATTTGGTGAATTGCTGGAAAACTTCCGACCCATTGGCTTGCTTTGTGTAAATCTATGAAAAAAAATCACATACAGCATGACTTGTCTTTCAACTAAATAATTAGTTACTATTTGCTTCGAACTGCGTCTAAATTGATGTAAGCGATTTTAGGAACCATGCCCCCAAGAGCATCTACAACTCTGACGGAAGCTGAGTTGCGGTTGATGAACGTGCTGTGGCAGAAGGGATCGGCCACCGTCCACCAGTTGCTGGAGGCGCTCGCCAACAAACCATCTCTCGCTTACAACTCCGTCCTGACCACCATAAGAATCCTGGAAAAAAAGGGCTACGTAAAACACATCAAGGACGGGCGCGCCCACATCTATATGCCGTTGGTGGGACAGGAAGAGGCCACGCGTTTTGAGGTCCACAACCTGGTGAGCCGTTTCTTCAAAAACTCACATGAGTTGCTGGTGTTGAATATTCTTGAGAACGAAGATATTGACGCCGATGAGTTAAAGCGTCTGGGTCAACTGCTGGAAAGCAGCAAGCCGGCCGAGGAAAGCTGAAATGGATCTATTGCACGCAACAGCCCGGATGTCAGTCCAGTGGATGCTCTACTGCCTGATGGAAGGTACTGTGCTCGCTGTGTTTACATGGCTGCTCTTGCGGCTTCTGCCGCGCCAGAACGCGGGTACGCGTTTTGCACTTTGGTTTTCAGTGTTGCTCGCCATAATCGTTCTGCCCTTTCTCGCCGGAACATTTTTCCGGAAGCCCGGTGCGAACTCGGTTGCTTCCCCAACTGGAGTTGTATCCGGCCAGAGCCTGATGACTCTATCCAGTTCCGTGGCGGTTGTCATTTTTGCCGGTTGGCTGTTGTTTGCAGCCCTGGCGCTGGCGCGTGTGGTGGCCGGTTTGTGGCAGGTGAGCAGAATCCGAAAAAATTCTGAAGAAGTTGATCCTGGCGGCCTGAGTCCGGAAGTCAGGGAGTCCATTGAAAGGTTTCCCCGTCCGGTTTCTTTGCGCGTGTCGGATCGCATGCACGTGCCCGCCGCCATTGGGTTTTTCAATCCAGCGGTAGTGATTCCTGACTGGTTCCTGCAGGAGATGTCCGCGGCGGAACTCGAGCAGGTTCTGCTGCATGAGCTTACCCACCTGCGGCGCTGGGACGATTGGACCAATCTGGCGCAAAAGATCATTAAAGCGCTGCTTTTCTTTCATCCTTCCGTATGGTGGGTTGAACAACGGCTTTCGCTGGAGCGCGAGATGGCCTGCGATGACGCCGTGCTGTCCCAGTCGGCCAGTCCGCAGCACTACGCGCAGTGCCTGGCGCGCGTGGCGGAAAAGACCCTCATGCAAAAGAGGATGCGAAAGAAGATGGCGCTGGCCCAGGCCGTGGTCACCCGTATGCGTCAACTTTCATTGCGGGTGGCGCAGATTCTCGATGTAAATCGGCCCGGCACCACACGGTTGTGGAAGCCCGCAGTGCCTATGGTTCTGGCGGCTGCCACGCTCTGCGGCCTGTCTGCATGGAATATTCCGGCGCTGGTTAGCTTCAAAGACGAAGGCCCACGCTCCACCATCGCCGTTACGGACCGTACACCATCTTCAGTGCAGCTTCCGAGGCAGGTTAATGCCAGCCTGCGCGTTACCGCGCCACAACCGAAGTTGGTTTTGGCGCATGCGACGATGCGTCAGCCAACAACGTTAGATCGGCCCACCAGGAGTCAGCCCACGATGCTAGCTCGGCAAACGAGCCAGCGTGATGATTTGGAACTGGCAACACGCCAGATGCCGGGGCCGGTCGCGCCGGGTGATTATGTAGTGCAGTCGGAGCAATTCGTTGTCACCATGACCGCCGAGCAGGGAAGAGCCGGCGATCAGAGGTGGCAAGTCCAGATGTGGCAGGTACGCATCGTAGTACCCGCTCAAGATCACAACAGCAAAACCGTTTCCCGAAAAAACATTTAACCAATTTAACCAGCGGTCAAGATCCGCTGTTCTGCAATCAAAAACTAATTAATTCGGTCAAGATCCGCTGTTCTGCAATCAAAAACTAATTAATTAGTTATAAACGGAGAAGAGAACAATGAAAACACAGAGAACCTGGAAGTGGGCGCTGACGCGCCGCATGCTGGCGCCGCTCTTGGCGCTTGGCCTGATGGTGTCAGTTGGCGCTTATGAGATTTACAAACCGGCTGCGGCTACCGCGGCCACTATGGCGCCTGCCGCAGCGCCGCTGCCGGAAGAGAACGTGAGCGCTCTATTGGCCCTGGACAAAGCCATGGAAACGCTCGCTGCTCATGTAACGCCTGCCGTGGTCAACGTGACGGTGGCGGCGCGTCCTAGGGCGGAGGCCGGCGGCTCGCAGGACATGCCTGAATTTTTCAAGCGCTTCTTTGGCGACCAGCAGATGCCGATGCAGCGCCAGCCGCAAGTTGAGCATGGCCTTGGCAGCGGGATCATCATCTCGCCCGACGGCTACATCGTCACCAACAATCACGTGATTAAAGATGCTACGGACATCCGTGTCACGCTGAATGATCGCCGGGTGCTGTCAGCAAAGCTGGTGGGCGCAGATCCTTTGACCGACCTGGCCGTGATCAAAGTGAACGCATCGAATCTGGCCAGCCTGCCCTGGGGCGATTCCACGGCGTTGCGGCCCGGACAAACGGTGCTTGCCTTTGGCAATCCCTTTGGCTTCCGTTTCACCGTAACCCGGGGAATCGTCAGCGCCATCAACCGCGCCAACCCGTATACGGATGATCCGCGCAAGCCAGGCCAGTTCATTCAGACAGATGCGGCCATCAATCCCGGCAACTCGGGCGGACCTCTGATTGATGCCCGTGGCGAGGTCATCGGCATCAATACGTTCCTGATTTCCCAGTCCGGCGCATTCTCAGGAATGGGATTCGCTATCCCGACGCAAATCGCCAAGGGAACGGTGGAGACCCTGATTAAGGATGGCAAGGTAGAACATGCTTACATGGGCGTGGGCATCACAGACGTAACTCCGGAAAATGCCCGCTTCTTCCATCTCACGGAGACTACCGGCGCGATCATCACGCAGGTGGAAGCCGATGCTCCGGGCGGCAAGGCCGGGCTGAAGGTGGGTGATGTGATCACTGAAGTCAACGGACAGCAGGTCAGCGATGCCGGACATCTTCAGGTGCTCATTGGACAGCAGCGTCCGGGAACCAGGGTGAACCTGCAGCTGATGCGCGATGGAAAGCAGATGAGCGTTCCTGTGACGGTGGAGCAGATGAACGCAAAGTCGGCGTCAGCGGGCTCGGGCTCCGGTAACGAGCACGGCAAGGCGCGTTGGGGCCTGGGGTTGAACAACTTGACTCCTGACCTGCGTGAGCAACTTGAATTGCCCAGCGACGTTCACGGCGCACTGATCGCCAATGTTGAGCCGGGAAGTCCGGCAGACAATGCCGGACTTTCTCGCGGATTTGTGATCGAGGAAGTAAATCGCCATCCGGTGCAAAACGCTGCAGACGTGCAGCGTGAACTCGGCAACATTCCTAAAGGGCAGGATGTGATGCTGTTGATCTGGAACAACGGCGGAAGCAACTTCGCCGTGTTGCATGCCCCGGAAGCGGCCCCGGCTGACAAGGGCAATTCCTGAACCATAACCGTAAGCATAACCAACCGGCGCATCCATCCTTCCGGATGCGCCGGTTCTTCATTTCTCCGCATTCCTTCGTGCCCTTTGCCGTTCATTGGTGTTAAGGTTTTTATCCATGAACTGGACCAGCACGGAGTGGATGCTCCCTTCGAGGAAATGGGCAAGAGGCGCCAGGTACTGGAAAACCGTTCCTCATGGCCCCATGGTCTTGTTGGTGACCGGCATCTTCTTTCTGTTTGCTTCCTTCGGCCTTTTGATGACCATAATCACCGTCGTCGCGGTGTCTGTAAGCTCCGCGATGATCCTGGCGGCATTGTGCGGCCTCTACGCAGTCGGCCTGGCTTACGCAGGGTTTCGCGCAAATCTCAAGTTGATGCTTGTCGTGATAGCTGTGCAAATAGTTTCGCTTTTCCTCTATGCCCGATTCATGGGCGCAAGTGCTCCTCTCTCTTCCTCTGTCCGGGACTTTGCGATTTTGCAGCATCGGCTTTCAATCGAGGGCTGGCTCGCGCTCGCGTTCATGCTCCTGGCGTACATATTGATCACCATGTTCATTCAAAGGGAAGGCCAGCGCGTATTCGGACCGATTACTGAGATGAAGCTGGCGACGGAGGTTCACCGCGCCCTGGTGCCTTCTTTTTCGCGCCTTGCAGGAGGATTCGAGATTTGCGGCGCTTCTATGCCGAGCGGCGAGATGGGAGGCGACCTGGTGGACATAATAGAGGAGGATCCGCGGTGGATTGCCTACCTGGCCGACGTTTCCGGCCACGGAGTTCCGGCGGGCATGATTATGGCGATGGTAAAGAGCGCCACCCGAATGGGCGCCACTGCCGATATCACTCCGTCCACGCTGCTTTGCAATTTAAACCGGGTGCTGGCGTCTTCCTGTGCGCCAAATACGTTTGTTACTTTTGCCTGCATCGCCGGAGGGGCGGATAGTAGCCTTCAATTCTCCCTTGCCGGCCACCTTCCTATTCTGCGATACCGTAAGCGCCTGGGAACGGTGGAAGAGCACTCAGTTCCTAATCTTCCTCTGGGCGTTTTGCCGGACGCAAAGTTCGAGACCGCTGGAATTGAGTGTGAGCCCGGAGACACCCTGGTGGTCCTCACCGATGGCATGACCGAGGTGAGTGATGCCCACGGCCAGGAGCTTGGGATGGAACCACTGAAGAGCGTTCTTCTGCTTTCTGCCGATGCCCCTCTCGAGAAAATCATGATGGCATTGCGTGCAAGGTCACTGCAGCACGGCAAACAACTGGACGATCAGAGCCTTCTCCTGCTCCGTCGTAGTTGAAGCCCGAGCTTTCCCGTATGTTGGTCGGTCCTTGGCAGGTCTTTGGCCAGGTCTTTCATCCGGAAGTTGATGGCGAATGACCCGGGCGAACGACGCTTTTTGTGAGACCACACGGCCTATTGCTGCCGCATCCAATCCAGCACTGGGATAAAGACTGGTATCCCGAATTTCCTTTCTGGAGGATAGCGATGAAGAAATTGTTTCTGTTCGCAGCTCTGGCGGTGTTGGCATGCGTCCAAGGCGTAACATTGGCGGCGCAAAGGCACCGCGCTGCAGACGAAAGGATCACCAACGGGCCGGTGGTTGAAGGCGTCGGTGACACGTGGGCGACCATCGCCTGGACCACCAATACCGGCGGCAGCACCATCGTCCGCTACGGCAAGAACCGGGACAAAATGGACCAAATGTCCGAAGCGCCCTATGCCGATAATGATAAGGCCAGCGCTCAGAACCACCGAGTCCAACTCAAGAATCTCGAGCCGCACACCACCTACTACTTCTCTGTGGACTCTGGACAAGGAGAAGGCACCGGTACCGACGCGAAAAGCCGCATCGGCCAGTTCACCACCAAGTCAGAAAGCGAGAAACGAGAAGGCCGCCGGTAATTCGTAACCACTGCCGTTGCCGGTGGTACGACTCGCAGCGGCAGCAATGTTTCGTTACTGTGCACGGCGGACATCCATTGTCGGCTGCAGGAACAGATACAAAGGCTAACCTTTCAGCCGGGGCTTGCTTTGTCGACACGTCGGCGCTTGTTAACCTTTTGCAAGGCCCGGGCTTTCCTTCGAACTCGCGAAGAATTCGCGTTGAGCGGTCAGCTCATTGCTGCCTCACTCGCACCTCAACAAAATGATGGGATCAATCCGCGCTGCCCGTTTCGCCGGAACGTAGGTTGCCACCAGGGCCACAGCCGACAGGAGAATTGCGACACCAAGAAAAGTCAGCGGGTCCGTAGCACTCACTCCGAAGAGCAGGCTGCTCATCAGGCGCGTGATCAGAAAAGCTCCCAGCAGTCCGATTCCCGCTCCTGCCAGCGTCAGCGCCAGGCCGCGCATCATTACGAATCCGGCGATTCCGTTTCTCGTGGCGCCCAGGGCCATGCGAATGCCGATCTCCCGCGTTCCCTGGTTTACCAGGTAGCTCATCACTCCGTAGATGCCGATGGTTGCCAGCGCCAGAGCCAGCGCGGCAAACAAACCCAGCGTCAGCATGGAGAAGCGCCGCCGGGCTAGCGATTCCTGCACGCGTTCCTGCATGGTGCGCGCGCCATACATGGGAAGATTGCGATCAAGCTCATGAAGTTTGCTTTTTACCGCCTGCGTGAGCGCCGCGGGATCGCTGCTCTCGCTGCGCAAGACCACATTCATCGCCCGCCCGGTGTGCTGGCTCTGCGGCAGGTAAAGCGCGATGCGCGAATCCGCATCCAGCGCGTACTGCTTGATCCGTCCTACTACGCCGACCACGGTCGCCCAGACCGGTTTCTGCGTGAGGTCGCCAAAGCTGACGCGCTTGCCCAACGGGTCCTGGCCCGGCCAGAGCTGCGTGGCCATGTAGTCATCCACCAGAACCACCTGCGGGCTGGTGACGGTATCCTGCTCATTGAACAGCCGGCCCTGAAGCAGCGGGATCTGCATGGCCTGAAAATAATCTCCGCCCACCAGGCGCTCATCGGCATTGATAAACTTCTCGCCCGGCGGCGGCACTCTGCCCTCCACCGTAATCGGACCCCAGGCAAACATCTCGCTCAGCGGCAGCGATGAGACGCCACCGGCGGCGGTGACTCCCGGCAGGTGTTCCAGCTCCTCCCACAGCCGGCGGTAGACCTGGCGCACCTGTTGCGGATCTGTATATTGGTCGCCGGTCATGGTCAGCTCGAGGGTGAGGACGTTGGCGGGATTGAATCCCGGAGAAACTCTTTGCAGCCGGGCGAAGCTGCGGAGCAACAGGCCGGCGGCGATCAGCAGCATGACGGAGAGGGCGAGTTCGGAGACTACCAGCAGTTGGCGGAGGTTGTTCCCGCGTCCGCCGCTGGAGCCGCGGCTTGCGTCCTGCAGCATGGCCTGCACATCGACGCGGGTCACGCGAAAGGCTGGCGCCAGGCCAAACAGGACTCCCGAACACACTGAAACCAGAAGCGTCAATCCCAGCGCATCGCCGCGGACGCCAATTTCTCCCAGCCGGGGCACACTCCTGAGGCCCAGCACCTGGATCCAGCGAACGCTCGCCATGGCCAGCAAGACGCCCAGCGCGCCGCCGCACACCGCCAGAACAACGCTCTCCGTAAGAAGCTGGCGGACGATGCGTCCGGCGCTTGCGCCCACCGCGGTCCGCACGGCGATCTCCCGCTGCCGGGCCACCGCCCGCGAGAGCAGCAGGTTGGCTACGTTGGCGCAGGCAATCAACAGGACAAAACCCACCGCCCCGAGCAGAAGAAACAGCGTCTGCCTTACGCCGCCCACCACTTGCTCCAGCAGCGGAGTGATGGCGAATGTGAGCCCGCCATTGCCTGGATAGACCTCCGGAAAATCGTGCCGCAGCCGCGCCGTGATGGTTGCCATCTCCGCGCGCGCCTGATCCAGGGTCACGCCCGGACGGAGCTTGCCCACAATGTTGTAGTCCTCATGCCCGCGGACCTGCGCGGCATCGGGCGTCAGCGGCAAGGGCAGCAGAACCTCGGCCTGTTCGGCCAGGCCCAGAGTCGGCAACACCTCGCGCGGCAGGGCAAAACTCTGCGGCATGATGCCCACCACTTCATAGGGCTGTCCGTTCAGCGCGATCACCCGGCCGATCGCGCGCGGGTCAGAGCCAAACTCTCGCGCCCACAGGCCGTAGCTGAGCACGGCCGTTGCCGGGCGTCCCACGGAATCTTCATCGGCGGTGAAGATGCGTCCCTGCGCCGGCTTCAGCCCCAGCATCGGCAACAGGTTGGAGGAGACCCGCACCACGCCCACACGCAGCGGATCGCCCTGGCCGGTCAGGTTGTAATTTCCGCCGATGGCAATCGCCACCTGCTCCAGCCCTTTGTGTCCGGTTTTGATGTCAAAGTACTGCGCCGTGGAGAACCAGTCCTGCGTGATGCCCAGTCCAGGCGAGGTGTTCCACAGGATGACCAGCCGGTCTGCATTCTGGTAAGGCAGCGGCCGAAGCAGCAGAGCACTTACGATGCTGAAGATGGCCGTGTTGGCGCCAATGCCAATGGCGAGTGACACGACGGCGACGACGGTGAGGCCAGGACTTTTCAGAAACGAGCGGAAAGCAAAACGGAGGTCGCGCGCCAGGGCGAGCATGGAGCGTATCGTAGCACGGTGAGTCCTACGCCGCTAATGGCCTTAACGCTTCAGAGGATGTTTCTCGCCTGCATGCTCGCTTTTTGCCCAACGCGGACCCGTATGTACAGTGGCGTGGCAGGGAGGAACGGGTAACCGTTCCTCCATGTGCCGATTGTTTGGATTGCAGCGAGCCGGAATTACGGTTTGGCAACACAGTTATTGGTTGTCGGCTGGATTTCTACTGCAGCTGCCGTTCTGCCCCTGCGAGGGCGCAGCCATTAAAGGTCGGGTGCGGCAAAGGACAGACGCAGCCGCCATTCGCAACCGCTTCGCAAGATGCAAACAACAGGTGGCCGCTATTTTGCTCGCAGCCCTTGCTGGTACAGGACGAGCCTGCGCTTGCATTGGCAGGCATGATGAGCATGACGGCGCTCAAAAGCATGGCGCTAAAGCTTCCCAACAACAGCATTTTCTTTTTCATATCGAGATCTTCTCTTTTCCGCCCATTTAAGTGGGCCGTAATTTACGGACCATAATTTATGGACTTAAGATACCTGCGTTCTCGCGCCATCGGCAGGAGTTGAGCCAGCAAATCGAAACCCGGAATGCCTCACAGGTGAAGCGAAGACCCGGACAAGCATTTATATATTTATACTCCGTTTCCCAAATCCGGATCCTCAAAAACTTGCGGCAGTAAAATAACCGAAAAGGGGATGAACAGGTCAAACCGCCGTTTCACATCGCGCTGACGCGTCCAGCAGGTGCTTGGCGGCGCTCAAGGGCATTGCTCCAGGATCGCCGGATTCCATTTTCGGAAGCGACGGCAGCTCTGGTTGCCAATCTTATTGGTATGATTGGGTGCGCCCACTATAAGAGTGAAGGATCTCTCATGATAGGAGCATAAACCATGTCGATGCGAGTAATAAATCGTACAGGCGCTCGCGAACTCACAGCCGAAGAACTGGATCAGATTAGCGGGGGCACCCGCATCCCTGTTACCAGCTTTTTCCCGCCCGTAGTAGATGGGATCATCACTGATTAGCACCGAACTTCAACGAGCGCTGAATGGCCGGCGCTCGTTGATTATACAAACATTGACCGAGACGAAAACTTTGCAGCTCGTAAGTTAGTGACGGAATCCGTAAGTCAAGACAGCTGGGAAGAATCTCCCGCGATGGAGTAGGCGGCAGCCGACTTTTCTGTTACTTCGGTGCTGCTGACACAAGCGTGATCACTGCCGAACAAGGCGAGAGTTAGGCTATCCTTGGCAAACGGCATCATTATCATCAAATGACCACCCCCATCGAACGCCTGAAAATCCTCATCAACTCCAGCACTCCCGTGGTTGTAATTGAGACCGTAGAAGAGATTCGGGTGGTGAAGCTGGTGCGGGGCGTGTGTGCCGAAGCAAATCTGCCGGTTTTTGAATGGAGCATCGCCGATGGCTTGACTCGCAGCGGCAGTAGTGCTCCGGTCACTGTGCAGGGCGGACGTCCATTGTCTGGCCAGGAGCAGGCGCAGAGGATGGCGCAGGCTTCTAACCTGGCGGAGCAGGTGCAGGTTGCGGTGGGAAACACGCGTGAACCCGCCCAGGTGCTGGGTCATCTGGAAACCATGACCATTAATGCCGTGGTTATCCTCAAGGATTTTCATCGCCACCTGGATGATCCTGTAGTAGTGCGCCGTTTGAGAGATGTGGCCCAGCAGTTTTCTGCCAACCGCCGAACCTTGATTATCACGGGCCCTTCCATCACGGTTCCTCCTGAACTCGCCAGCTTGATCGAGTATCTCGATCTGCCGCTGCCGGATGCCGCGCGTTTGCGCCAGATTGTCGAAGAAACCTTCACGCGCCTCTCCGGGACCCGCAGTTTGAAACGCACGCTGGATGCCGCCGGCCTCAATGCCCTGGCCGACAATCTGCGCGGGTTAACGGAAGAGGAGGCGGAGCGCGCCCTCTCTCAGACCATCATCGCCCATTACGCTCTTGCTCCTGAAGTGGTCACGGACATCCTGGAAGCAAAAAAGAACCTGCTGCGGCACTCCGGAATGGTCGAGTTCATTGATACGTCCGAAAATTTTTCCAGCATTGCCGGGCTGGAGAAGTTGAAGCTCTGGCTGCAGGCGCGTCGGGCGCATGGGAGGAAGGCGCGCGTAGCTTCGGACTGGAGCCGCCTCGGGGCGTGATCATCATGGGCGTGCAGGGTTGCGGGAAGAGCATTTGTGCGCGTGCCATTGCCGGAGAATGGAAGCTGCCCCTGGTCAAATTTGATACCGCAGCTGTCTTTGACAAATACATTGGCGAGACAGAGAAGCGGGTGAAGAAACTATTCCAGGTGACGGAAGAGCTGGCGCCGGCGGTTTTGTGGATTGACGAATTGGAAAAGGTTTTTGCCGGGACCGAGCCCGGATCTGCTTCAGCGGATGCCGGCACTGCCTCCCGCCTGCTGGGATCGTTCCTTTCCTGGATGCAGGACCGCGCCGCGCCGGTATTTATCGCCGCCACTTCCAACAACGTTACAGTGTTGCCTCCGGAGCTGATCCGTAAAGGGCGCTTCGATGAGTTGTTCTTCGTGGACTTGCCCAACAATCAGGAGCGCCTGGCTATCTTCAGCCTTCATCTCGCCCGGCACAAGCAAAAGCCGGCGGAATTCGATCTCGATTGTCTGGTGGTGGCGGCCAGAGGATACTCCGGTGCCGAGATTGACGCCGCAGTGCAGTCTGCCATGTACGCTTCTTTCTCTACGAAAAAGCCGCTAACCACGGAGGCTTTGCTGCAAGCAGTCCAGTCCACAGTGCCGCTTTCCGCCACCCGCGCTGAAGAGATCCAGGCATTGCGTGCCTGGGCCAGGGAGCGCGCCGTCCCGGCTTCACTCCCGGAAGCCCAGGCGGAGAAAGCCTAGCTTCACAACTCTTTACAACAGATTCGCATCTGCCATGTTAGCCCTGTCTGTAAACTAGCCTTCGAGGGGGACCATGAAGAAAGCCATCGGAATTCTCATAGCATTGCTAGCGATTTCAGGTTTTGTGATTGCACAAGACAGGCGCGGAGGCGGCGGAGGACAGCACGGTGGTGGCGGCCAACAGCATGGTGGTGGCGGCCAGCATGGCGCTGCGCCGCGCGGTCCAGAAGTTGGTGGTGGACACATTCCATCTCACGGTCCTACGCAGTCCCCACGGCAGGCGCCGCAACATGCTCAACAGCAGCCGGCCCCGGACAACCGCAAGTTCAATGACCGGCAAGGCCACCCCGAGGCGCCCCATGTCCATAATGGTAATGATCAGTGGGTTGGGCACAATGAAGGCCGGAACAATCCGCGCTATCACCTGGATCATCCGTGGGAGCACGGTCGTTTTGCCGGTGAACTCGGTCCCCGTCACGTGTGGCGGATTGAAGGTGGCGGGCCTAATCGCTTCTGGTTTGGCGGCTTCTACTTCAGCATTGCTCCTGTTGATGTTGTCTACGTCAATGACTGGCGATGGGACGCCGACGACATCGTAATCTACGACGATCCGGACGATCCCGGCTACTATCTTGCCTACAACCCGCGGCTGGGGACATACGTTCACGTTCTGTATATGGGAAATAATTAAGTTCTCAGGCGCAGGCCTCACCGCCTCGGCAGGTGAGGCTTGCGCCGCTACGTCATATTGCAGGGCGGGCTGCTGTTTCGAGCAACAACACATCGCAGGAATCAATCTAAGTAATCAGCTACCTTAGACTCTCCGGAAATCCCTGTCCCGGAAAAATGGAAAAAGGTTCGCCCGCCTATGAATTTCTCCCGCTGCTACCGGTGTGTGTTTGCCATTGCCGTCCTCGCCAGCTTTCCCTTGCGTCTTCACACGCAGCAACCAAGAACGTCAACCATTTCGTATGAAGGGCAGCAAGTCTCATCGGTGGAACTGGCCGGTCGTCCTGACCTGAATATCAGAGACCTGAAGCAATGGATCGTTCAACCCCAGGGTGCGCCCTACTCGCAAGAGAAAATTGACCAAAGCATCGCCGCATTGAAGAAAGCCGGGTCATTCACTGAAGTTCAGGTGGAAGTCATCCCGCAACCCGCCGGGTTGCAGGTGTTGTTGATTGTCCAGCCGGCGCTCTATTTCGGCATTTTCGAGTTTGGTGATGCCACCAAAGTCTTTAGCTACAACCGGCTGCTGCAACTCGCAGACTATCCCAATCAGGAGCCATACACCGCGGGCCGTGTGGAACAAGCGGAATCGAACCTGCTCACCTTCTTTCATCGTACGGGATTTTTTCTGGCAACGATTGAACCGGAGTTGCAGACCGACCAGCGCCATGGCTTGGTGAACGTCCTGTTCCACATCAATCTGAAGCGGCGGGCCAAGTTCGGCAATGTCGTTCTCACCGGCGCTTCCGAAGGTGAAACTCAACACCTGCAAAAGGTCTTGCATTCCTGGATGGCGCGTCTGCGCGGCAATTCGTTGCAGAGCGGAAAGACCTACTCCCTGGAGAAGCTGGAGAAGGCCACAAGCTATCTGCAATCCAGCCTGGGCAAGCAGCACTATCTGGCGGCGCGGGTGCAACTCATCTCCGCCCTCTATAATCCGCAAACCAATCGCGCCGACGTCACTTTTAAAGTCACTCAAGGGCCCAGCATCGCAGTAAGCACCCAGGGCGGACACGTCTGGGGGCGAACCATGAAGAAACTGGTCCCCATCTATCAGGAAAACGCTGTCGATCCTGACCTGGTTGCGGAAGGATCGCGCAATCTGGCGTCTTACTTTCAAAGCAAGGGCTATTTCAACGCCAAAGTCCGCAGCCAGATCGAGCAGCAACCTTCCGGTACCGCCATCGTGTACCAGATTGAAAAAGGGAAGCGCGGGAAGGTGGGTTCGATTCAAGTCCGCGGCAACCAGCATTTCGAGGAAAATGATCTTCGGCCACATATTACTGTTGCCAAATCTCACTTCCTGACGCGCGGCAAGTACAGTGAACAGCTTTTGCGCAAAAGCGCAAAAAACCTGGAGGCTGTTTACCGCAATGCCGGCTACAGCCAGGCAAAGGTTACTCCCAGCGTGGCGGACCAGCAAGGCAAGCTGGCCATTACTTTCCACGTAGATGAAGGCGTGCAGGACGTGGTTGATTCCCTCAAGATCGAGGGCAACAAGTCTTTATCCGAAAGGGAATTTGCTCCCAAAGGTCTGAATCTGGCGCGCGGCAAGGCCTATTCCGGGCAGCTTGTGGATAAAGACCGCGATCAGATCATCTCGGTTTATCTCAAGCGCGGATATCTGATCGCAGGATTCAAGGCCACGGCAAAGCCGTTGAAGGAGAACGCTCACCGCGTGGAGGTGGTTTACTCAATCGACGAAGGCCCCCAGGTGCGAACCGCCATGGTAGACACGCTGGGCCTGAAGCACACCAATTTGGACTTTATCTACAGGCACGCCAGGATCCCGGTAGGTCAGCCCTTAAGTGAAACCACGCTCCTTACAGCGGAAAGCAACCTCTACAGTCTGGGAGTCTTTGACTGGGCCAGCATCGATCCGCTCCGGCCCATTACTACTGAGTCAGATAATGAAGTCCTGATTAAGGTGCACGAGGCGAAGCGCAACGTCCTCACCTATGGAGTTGGCTTTGAAGTAGTGAATCGAGGCGGCAATGTGCCCGGTGGTACAGTGGCGCTTCCGAATCTGCCTCCGGTGGGATTGCCGTCAAGCTTCAAACCCAGCCAGCAGACGTTCTGGGGGCCGCGCGGTTCTTTTGAATACAGCCGCCTCAATTTCCTGGGACGCGCAGAAACCCTTACCATCGGCGGCTTGGCAGCACGCCTGGATCAGAGGGCTGCCATCAGTTGGGCGAATCCATCATTCTGGAACAGTATCTGGTCTTCCACCGTGACCGTTTCCGGCGAGCGCTCCAGTGAGAACCCCATTTTCACCGATAGATTGGTTGAAGGTGGGTTCCAGGTTCAGCGGCCCCTGAATGCCAGCAAGACCGAGACGCTGTTTCTGCGTTATAGCTTGCGCCGGACTGACCTGACCAACCTGTTGATCCCCCAGTTAGTAACGCCGGAAGACGTGCGGGAACGGCTGTCCACGCTGTCGGCTTCTTATATTCGAGATACGCGGGACAAGGCCCTCGATGCCCATCGTGGAATCTACGAGAGCGTGGAAACAGCCATCAATCCCAGCGCGCTTGGCTCGAACACGAACTTCGTCCGTTTTCTCGGCCAGGCAGCGTACTACCAGCCGATTGGCGGCAACAACCTGGTGTGGGCCAATAGCCTGCGCCTGGGGCTGGAAGGAGCGTTTGCCGGCGCCCATGTTCCTCTGAGTGAACGTTTCTTTGCCGGGGGCGGGAGCACAATACGCGGCTTTTCACTCAACGGCGCCGGCCCACAGCGTAACGTGCCCGTCTGCAGCAATCCGGCCGATACATCCACTTGCTCTCAGATTACCGTTCCTGTAGGCGGAAACCAGCTGGTGATCTTCAACTCTGAAGTTCGTTTCCCCATACCAGTCACGTTTCCGATCATTGGCGACAAACTCGGTGGCGCGGTCTTCTATGACGGAGGAAACGTTTATTCGAGCGTCGGCTTCCAGAATTTTTGGACGAACTATACCAACACCGTGGGTTTCGGAGTGCGATATGTCACTCCGGTGGGGCCGGTGCGCGTGGACATCGGCCATCTGGTGAACACCATTCCCGGGGTCAAATCCACGCAGCTCTTTATTACTTTAGGTCAGGCATTTTGAAGCGGGGTCCCATGCATTCGCAAAAAACGAATCCTAAGAAAAAAGCGAACTGGAAAAAAATCACCGCCTGGAGCATCGCAGGAGTTCTGATTGTGATCGTCGTCGCGGTGGTTACGGGCGTCCTGCTGGTGAAGTGCAACCAGGGATTTCGGCAGCGCATTCTGGCCAGGGTGGAGCGCATCGTGGCGGAGTCCACGGGAGCAAGACTGGAGGTGCGGGATTTCCGCCTGCATCTGAGTGATCTCAGTCTGGATCTTTATGGCATCACCGTCCATGGCAGTGAAGCTAATTCCAGTGAGCCGTTGCTGCAGACTGATCACGTCAATGTTGGAATAAAGATTCTTTCTCTGATGCGTCGCACGTGGCGTCTGCAGGACATCATCATCGATCATCCTATAGCGCACGTTTTCGTGAATAAGGCTGGGGAAAACAATCTGCCAAAGCCCAAGCAGCAGAGCAGCGGCAACACCAGCCTCTTTGAGCTGGCCATACAGAAGTTTGTCCTGGATCAAGGAGAGATTTATTACAACGACAAAAAGAGCGTGCTGAATGCGGAACTTCAAGATTTCAACGTAAACACCAGCTTCGACAATGGCCAGGCCCGCTATTACGGAGATCTTAGCTATCGCCAGGGCCGCATTCAGTATGGCGCCTACGCCCCGCTGGTCCACGACCTCCATGTGCACTTTGATGTGACGCGCACGCGCTTCAATCTTGACCAATTGACGCTGGCCACCGGTGGCTCGCATGTTTTACTCAAGGCATCAGTGGAAGATTACAGCAACAATCCCAGAATGCAGGCCAGCTATAAGGCCATGCTGTTGGGAGATGATTTCAGGCGGTTGCTGAAAAATCCATCCGTGCCCAGTGGAGTCGTGCAACTCGATGGCTCTCTGGATTACCGGAGCGATCCTCACCGGCCAATGCTGGAGACGGTTTCACTCAACGGCCGCGTGAGCAGCAGAGAACTCACGGTGAAAACGCCGAGCCTCAACACTCAACTGCAGAACCTGGGAGCACGATACAAGCTGGAAGGCGGAAATGCAGAGGTCGAGGACATCCATGCTCAACTCTTAGGCGGCAGGCTTGATGGCAAGCTGGTCATCCACGATCTGAGTGGAGCGTCCCGCGCGCGGCTGCAGGCCTCGCTGAAGAATATTTCACTTAAGGATGCTGCTGCCGCGTCCGGAAACGAATCCTCATTCAAGCAAGCCAACATCGCTGGAACAATCAGTGCGAACACAGAAGCCACCTGGGCTAAGACTCTGGATAATCTGGTGGCTCACAGCGATGCCACCATTCAGGCCACGCTGGGGAAAGGCGGATCTTCCACGCCGCTGAACGGCGTGATTCATGCCGACTACGCTAACGCCGGCAAAGAGATTGCGTTGCATGAGAGTTACATCAAGACGCCGCAGACCTCCATCACGCTCAACGGAAGAGTAAGTGATCATACGCAACTGCAGGCGCGGGTGCAGTCCAATAACCTGCACGAGTTGGAATTAATGGCCGCAAACTTCAGCAAGCCTGCTCCGGGACAGGCGCCGCAAGAGATGGGGTTGTATGGAACGGCAATTCTTACTGCGGCGGTACGCGGCTCCGTGACAAATCCTCAGCTTACCGGGCAGTTCGTGGGCAACAATCTGCGCGTGAAGGGAAGCTCGTGGCGGGTGTTGCGCACCAGCCTGGCCGCCAGCCCATCGTCAATCCACCTCAGCAATGGGGACATGGAAGCAGCTACCCAGGGCCGCATCAACTTCGATCTTCAGGCCAACCTCAATCATTGGAGCTACACACAGTCCAGTCCGATTACAGTACAGGTTTCAGCATCGCAGCTTTCCATTGCCGACCTGGAGCGGTTGGCGGGCAAGACGTATCCGGTTACAGGTACGCTTGCAGTTAACGTAGACGTGCACGGCTCGCAACTCAATCCGGTGGGGCATGGCGAGATCAATCTGGCGAATGCCAAAGTCTCAGATGAGCCTGTTCAGTCCGTTCACGTTGGCTTCCAGGGGAACGGCAACGCGGTGGATGCGAACCTCACTATCAAGCTCCTTGCCGGAACCACCGAGGCCAAAGCCACTTATTATCCAAAGACCGAGACTTACCAGGCTCAACTGCAGGCGGCCAATCTGCGGCTGGAGAAATTGCATGCGGTACGTGCGCGCAACTTGCAGGTGAACGGTGGAGTCAATCTCAACGCCAGCGGGCGCGGCAGCCTCAAGTCTCCGGAACTCACCGCCAGCTTGCAGATTCCAGTGCTGCAAGTGGAGAAGCAGACCATACGCGGGTTGACCTTCAATACCACGGTGCGCAACCACCTGGCGGAAATTGCTTTGAATTCAGAGGTGGCAGAGACCTACGTAAAGGCGAACGGGACCATTGGAATTGATGCTCCGTATGCGGCGAATCTGCATGTGGATACCGGACGCATTCCGTTCCAGCCCTTGCTGGCCATGTATCTGCCGGCGCAGGCAGCCAATATGGGCGGTGAGACGGAGTTGCACGCCAGCCTTCGCGGGCCCTTGCAGGAAACGTCCAAGTTAGAGGCGCATATTGAAGTCCCGATGCTGGCGGCCAATTACAAAGACGTCAAGCTGGCAACGACCAAGCCGATTCGGCTGGACTACCAGAATAATGTAGCCACGCTGCAGCCGGCGGCGATTCAGGGCACAGGCACTGACATTCAAATGCAGGGTCGTATACCGGTGAACGATCTGAAAGCGGCATCGTTTCTGGTCCAGGGAACAGTCGATCTGCGGCTGGCGCAGATACTCCAGCCCGATCTGCAAAGCTCGGGACAGATCAAATTCGACATCAACTCGCAGAAATATGGCGCCGGATCCAACATGCAAGGAGAGGTGCGCCTGATCAACGGCAATATCCAAACCCCAGACGCACCGATTGGGCTATCGAATGCCAATGGCCTGATTACCATTACCCGCGACCGCATGGAGATCAGCAGCTTCCAGGGGCAGGTCGGCGGAGGGACGATCACGGCCAAAGGAGGCGTCGCGTATCATCCTGCCATTCAATTTGACCTGGCGCTCAGCGCCAACAATGTGCGGTTGCGCTATCCGGACGGCGTTCGCGCGGTCCTGGGTTCGAATCTCGCGCTAACGGGAGGCACGCAAGCCGCGCTCCTGAATGGCCAGGTGCGCATTGAACACGTCTCCTTTACGCCGGACTTCGATCTGGCTACTTTTGTGGACCAATTTAATGGAGAGTCGTCGCCACCGCCCACCCAGGGGCTGGCCACCAACATCAAGCTCAACATCGCGGTTCAGTCCACATCAGAGATGAATCTCACCAGCAGCACGGTCAGCCTGCAGGGCAGCGCCAATCTGCGCGTGGTGGGCACGGCGGCCGATCCGGTGATCCTGGGACGTACGAACCTCACAGGAGGCGAGATGTTTCTGGCCAGCAACCGGTATGTGATCCAAAATGGGACCGTAGATTTCATGAATCCGGTCGAGACCGAGCCGGTAGTGAACCTGCGCGTGAGCACGATGGTGGACCAATACAACATCACACTGCATTTCCAGGGTCCGGTGGCCCGCTTGCAGACCAGCTATACATCGGAACCGGCGTTGCCTCCGGTGGATATCATTAATCTTCTGGCTTTTGGCAAGACTACTGAGGCGGCAGCCGCAAATCCTTCTCCTTCCGGCCAGGCAGGTGCTAAGGCGCTAGTAGCGCAGGGAGTCACGAGCCAGGTGGGTAGCAAAGTCGCCAAGCTGGCCGGCATATCCAATCTCTCCATTGATCCCACATTAGGCGGCGGGAGCAGCCAGAGCAATCCAGGAGCGCGAATCGCGATCCAGCAGCGCGTCACGGGTAATCTGTTTGTTACCTTCGCAACGGATGTGACCTCTACACAGCAGCAACAGATTCAAGTCGAGTACAAGTTCACTCCACGCTGGTCCCTCAGCGGCGTGCGCGATCAGAATGGCGGTTTTGGAGTTGACGCCAAGTTTCGCAAATCGTTTTGAACGCAAAACAAAGGGGTGACTCCATGGACTTAGAGAATCCTTAAAGTCCCTATCCGCTGTAGCAGCACTACGACCTTCCTGTTTCTACAACTGGGTAGAAGTTTCGGCCATTTTTTCCACAAGCAAAAAAGACTCTTAGGGGCTTGAAAGTCGTACTCAGGCTCGCGTATGCTCCCGTTGTCAAATTCCCTGGTTTTGCCTGTTTTAGCGCGCAATTTTAATTGAAATTTCACATCAAGAAAGAATCTATGGCCAGTAATATGGCTTGTTGAGTTGGGGGAGGGGTTTATGCGTAAGCTTGTTGCTCTTTGCATTGTTTGTCTTGTGGCCGGTGCGATGTCATTGGCGCAATCCACCACCGATGGCGCCATCGGCGGAACGATCTATGATAAGACCGGCGCCGTAGTGGGCGGCGCGAAAATCGTAGTCCATAACAAAGGAACCGATGCTGAGCAGACGGTGAACTCGGATAGTTCAGGCTACTACCGCGTTGGTGGCTTGCAGCCTGGCACCTATATCGTCAGTGTGACCGGAGGCGGTCTTGCAGCCTACAAAGCCGAGAAGGTGATCGTGGAGGTAGGCAACCTGACGGAGGTTTCGCCGCACCTTGGGATTGGAGGCACGGCAGAGGTGGTAGATGTTACCGCGGAGGCGCCCCAGATCAACTACACCTCGCCTGAGTTTGCTCCCGTTCTGGACCAAACCGCCATCGCCAATCTACCCATCAACGGCGGGCGCTGGTCCAACTTCGCCTTGCTGACACCCGGCGTCGTCAGCGATTCCAACGCTTTTGGCCTGCTCAGTTTTCGCGGCATCAGCACTTTGCTGAACAACAACACCGTGGACGGCGCGGACAACAACCAGGCATTTTTCTCGGAAGAGCGCGGGCGCACTCGCGCTGGTTATTCCACGCCCAAAGAGGCGGTGCAGGAATTCCAGGTGAATACTTCCAACTACTCCGCTGAATATGGGCGCTCAGCAGGCGGCGTAGTCAACACCGTGACCAAAAGCGGCACCAATAGTATTCATGGGACCGGCTATTTCTTCGATCGTGACAACGACTGGGGCGCGTTCAATGAATTCACCCAGATCAATGTGCAGAGTTCACCGGGCGTATTCACCAGCCAGCCGTTCAAGCCTACGGACTGGCGCAAGATAGCGGGATTTGGCGTCGGCGGTCCGCTGCTGAAAGATAAGTTGTTTTGGTATGTGGCTTACGACTGGTATCACCATAATTTTCCGGGAGTGGCGGTCACCAGCAATCCCGGCGGCCCGAACGGCTTTTTTGCCACGCAAACCTTAACCTCTGCCAGCATTGTTCAACTTGCCAAGAACCTCAACCAGACACCTGCCGCGGCGCTGAACATCTATAACAGCGATCTGGCTGGATTGAACACGCTGTTGGGCCAAACGCCGCGTGAGGGCGACCAGAACATATTCTTCCCTAAGCTGGATTGGATCATCAACGAGAAGAACCACGCATCGTTCACCTTCAACCGCATGCGGTGGAACTCGCCCGCGGGCATTCAGACTGCCGCAGCAGTCACCCGAGGCCTCGCCAGCTTTGGCAATGACTTTGTGAAGGATACCTGGGGCGTGGCCAAACTGGACACCATGATTACCAGCAACTTTGCCAACGAACTCCGGTTCCAATATGGCCGTGACTTTGAATTTGAGTTTACGCAGCAACCATCGGCCTATGAGTTGGCGAACCTGGTGAACGCGCCTACATTCAAAAACCCATTCGGCCTGCCGCCTACGGTTTCGCTGAGTGGCTTCTTTACCTTTGGCGTTCCCAACTTCCTCAATCGTCCGTCGTTCCCGGACGAAATACGGCAACAATATGCTGACACCATGACATGGACCCATGGCAAGCACACGCTGAAATACGGCTTCGATTTCAGCCATGTGGATGACAATTCAATCAACCTGTTCAACGGGTTTGGCAGCTACAACTACAGCGCCAATAAATTCGCCCCCACGCCCCTTGTGGCTTACTTCACTGATCTCAACACGCAGAATGGTTGTGGAGGAGCGCAGTGTTTCAGCAGCTTCAGCCAGGGACTCGGCCTTCCGGGGCTGGAATTTACAACCAACTATTATTCGATTTTTGCCCAGGACGACTGGAAAATCCTGCCCCACTTTAGCCTCTCCCTGGGCCTGCGGTATGAGTACCAGCAGTTGCCGAAAGCCTTTAATAATCTGATCAACCCATTGGTATCGCAAACCGCCCACATGCCGCATGATGAAAATAATTTTGGGCCGCGCTTAGGGTTTGCCTGGGACATCTTCGGGAGCGGGAAGACAGTGTTGCGTGGCGGTTATGGCATCTATTATGGCAATGTCATCACCTCCACCATATTCAATGCCCTCACCAACACGGGAGTGCCAGGGAGCCAGGCATCCGTGAGCTTTATTCCAGGGCAAGCCGGAGCGCCGCAGTTCCCCGCGGTCCTGACTTCCTTGAATGGATTGAGCAAGAACATTGTCTACTTCGATCCTCACTTCCAGAATCCGCAAATCCACGAAATGGATATGACCGTGGAGCACCAACTGGGATGGAATACGGTGCTTTCCGTGAGCTACCTTGGCAGTCTCGGACGTGAGCTACCGGACTTTGTTGACACCAATATCTGCACTTCCGCCAGCCAGGTGACGAGTACCGGGAGCAACTGCCCCGCTCCATCTACAGTTACCTACAATGTAACCGGTGGTGGTCCTCTCGGAAGCGCGCCCTACACCACGACGCTATTCAAGCCGGCGTTCAGCGCCGCACAGCCACGCCCTAACCTGAACTTCGGGTCGATGACCGACATCTTCAGCGGCATCAACAGCGACTATCACGCACTGGCGATCCAAGTGAACCATCGCATGAGCAGTAACATCCAGTTCGGGGTCAGCTATACATGGTCCCACGCTTATGATTTCGGGCAGAACCAGACAACGTTTACCAGCACAAGTTCCTTGCTCTTCCCCAACACCATAACGCCGGAGAGAGGGAACTCGATTTACGACGTGCCCAATCGCTTTGTCGCCAATGCCGTGATGACTTCACCGTGGAAGAAGAGCGGCTGGGCGGGATGGTTCGCCAATGGATGGGAATTCTCACCCATCATCCAGGTCCAGAATGGCCTGCCTTACACCTTAGGGGTAAGCGGCAATGCGCCGGGCGGGGCGCTGGGCAGCATCAACGGTTCCGGCGGCAGCAACCGCCTTGATGTTCTCGGCGTCAACAGCTTCCGTATGCCCTATACCCTGGAGCCCGACGTGCGTCTCTCCAAGTCTTTCGCCTTCCAGGAAAAATACCATGTGGAATTAATGGGCGACTTCTTTAACATCATCAACAAGCAGAACGTGATGAGCGTTCAAACACTGGGTTACAGTATTGCTGGTAACACTCTCAAATTTAATCCCGTCTTTGGCAGTATCACCGGCACCAACAACAGCAACTTCCTCTATACGCCCCGGCAGATTCAGTTGGGTGCGCGCTTCTCCTTCTAGTTGCTCTTGAAAACTCTAATCAAAACGCGGCAGTCTTTCACTGCCGCGTTTTCTTTTTCGATATAAGCGCAAAGGATCATGATATTTCTGAAACTCTTTCCGCTCGAATGATCCAGGCGTTACAAAGCAAGCAGAACTGTAAGTGTCCCCAAAAACTTCCTGAAATAGTGAGAGATCGGGAGATTCACTCAGCTAACAGGTGTTTGAATGGGCACTCGCAAATAGCGTATTATCAATAACATGCAAGTTTGTGCCGCCGTACCGGAGAGGCCCCATTGAGCCCAATCGAATACGTAATCGACCAGATGGCGGTTTCGTATCAATCTGCCTTTTGCTATTACTCCGCGCTCAAGCAGCGGTTTGGCCCCGAGGGTCTGTATGTACTCGAATCCCTCTCCGGCCCTGAAGCTGACCGCCAGAGGGCGCTTGTCGGCTTCAATCCTCTGCTTTTTATCACTGTGCATGAGCGCGATGCGGTGCTCTCCGGCAATCCGCAGCTTGTCAAGCGAATCATGTCGGCCCTGGAGAACGAGGCGGGGGCCTGGACCGCCGCGGGAAACTGCAGCCTCGTACTTTCAGAGCAGCAGGGTATTTGGTCCTTGCTTCGTGTCATCCAGGCCATGTTTGCCGATAAGACGATTGACAGTGGCCCAATTTCTTCTTCTGCAGAGTATAAATTCGGGTTTTTTGGGTACTTGGGATATGACACGATTCGATTTATTGAAGCCCTGCCGAAGAAAATTCCCGCGCGGACAGACATGCCGGATATCTGTTTAGCCATGTATCAGGGTGTTGTAACGATTGATTTGCAAAAACAGTCGGCCCGGCTGTGCATTGCAAATTCGCCGGAGTGGCCCCGTCTTGATTCTGCCGAAATCGTGGACATGCTCAATGTCAATGTGCAAGAAGCGAGTGCTCTGACCGGTGATCTTCCGGATCCCATCAGCATTGAGTCCTCGATTCGTAAGGCCGAATACTGTGAGCTGGTCGAAGCAGCGCTCGAACATATCAGGGCTGGAGATATTTACCAGATTCAGCTTGGTCAGGAGATAGTGATTCGCACAAACGTCGATCCGGAAGTTGTATACCTTCGCTTGAGGCAACGTAATCCGGCCCCCTATATGTACTTGGCAAAAATGATGAATGTGACGCTGATCGGAGCAAGTCCGGAAGTATTTGTGCGAATTGCGAATAACGAAATTGTAATGCGCCCGTTGGCCGGAACCGCCCGTGTTGAAGATGACGAAGAAAGAACGGCTGTCGCCACGCGGAGATTGCAAAACGATGAGAAGGAGAAAGCCGAGCACGTGATGCTCGTAGACTTGTGCCGGAACGATATAGGCAGAATATGCGTTCCTAAGTCGCTCCTGGTCGACCAATTGATGGTTACCGAACGCTATTCGCATGTCATTCATCTGGTATCGAATGTTCGCGGCCAGCTGCGGAGCGGAATGGACGCCTATGACGCGTTGAGCGCGTGCTTCCCGGCGGGAACCATGACCGGAGCGCCAAAAATTCGCGCCATGGAGCTGATTGAAGAGCTTGAGAATCGCCGGCGCGGTATTTACGCGGGAACGGTCGGAGTCATTGGTTTCGGCGGCTATGTCAACCTGGCTCTTTGTATTCGCACAGCAGTTTTTACTGGAGGCACTTACGTCCTGCGCGCGTCTGCCGGCGTTGTTGCGGATTCGGTTCCTGAGCGGGAGTGGATGGAAACTCTTGCCAAGCTGGGAGTTACATATTGGGCAGTTACCGGAAGGGAGCTGATATCGTGAAGGCGCTACTTGTCGATGCTTACGATAGCTTTGTTCATATTATCAACCAGTATCTTATGGAGGTTGGAATTGAAACCCGTGTGATTAGAAATGATAAAATTCAGTTCGACCGGGATGTTGAGCAGGCAGCGCCGGACTTTATGGTTCTCGGGCCTGGGCCAGGCCATCCAGCCGATTCTGGTTATGTTCAACTAATTCACCGGTGCGGGGGCAAACTGCCAACTTTAGGAGTCTGTTTAGGTCACCAGGCGATTGGTCTGGCGTTCGGAGGAAAAATCGAACGGACAAAGCATCTGATGCATGGCAAGCCGAGCATGATCAGGCATGATCAGGCCGGTTGCTTTACGAAACAGAAGAGTCCCTTTTCAGGAAATCGCTATCACTCTTTGGTAGTCGCTGACGATGGCTTCCCCGATATCCTTAAGGTCACCGCTCGCGCGGAAGATGACGGTCATATCATGGGTCTTCGTCATAAAGTACTGCCAATCGAATCAATCCAATTTCATCCTGAAAGCATTCTTACGGAAACGGGGATGAATCTTTTCACATCTTTCATATCTTGTTATGTGGAGTCGTCTCAGAAAGCGGAGTACATCGTACGCTAGCGTGCGTGGAGGCTGGAACCCACAGGCGGATGGTTGAACGCGAAGATCCGTCTTGTTTTGCCAAAACGAGTTCAGAGATGGGGACATGCCGGAAGCCTTAAAATGCGGCAATCTTGAACTGCCAGGTTTGTTTGATATAGGCGGAAAACAATCATGATATTACTGAAAAACTTTCGTCGACTGATCTTTCTTTGCCTGTGCCCTTTGGTTGTTTTGAATTTTCTTCCGTTGCCGGCACAAGAACCTTCATCGTCCAAGCCGGAAATGCTGCCCACCGGCATGATGATCACGCCTACGGCGGCAAAGGGCTCGATCTTCCAGCCGCTGAATCCTGACCTGCCCGACCTCCCACAGTTTACGGTGGACCACCCGGTTTCCTCCGCCGTCAGTCCGGACGGCGGCACGCTGCTCATCCTGACCAGCGGCTTTAATCGCAACCAGGGTCCGGACGGAAAGAAAATCGCTGCCCAGTCCAGTGAATATGTCTTTGTCTATGACATCCGCCAGCAGCCTGCGGTGAAGAAGCAGGTGTTGAAAGTCCCCAATACTTTTGCCGGGTTGGCCTGGAACCCTGATGACAAGCACTTCTATGTCTCCGGCGGAGGCAATGACAATGTGCACGTTTTCAGTTGGGCTGATGGCAAATGGTCGGAATTTCCCGGGCCCATCGCCCTGGGCCACAGCAGCGCCCTGGGACTCAGGGAACCCTCGGAAGACGATGAGCGGGATTCTCTCTCCGGGAAACCCGCGGTGGCGGGGCTGGCAGTGAGTGCCTCTGGTTTCCAGTTGCTGGCGGTGAACTACGAAAACGATTCGGTTTCTCTGGTCGATCTGAGAAAGGCCAGAAAGACCGCGGAATTGGATTTGCGGCCGGGCAAGATTGATCCTGCCGGCAAAGGTGTTGCCGGAGGCGAATATCCTTTTTGGGCGGTGTTCAAGGGAGACGATAAGGCCTACGTCTCCAGCCTGCGTGATCGGGAAATTGTGGTGCTCGACCTGCACGACGCCCCGAAAGTTGTCCGTAGAATCAAGATTCACGGCCAGCCCAACAAGCTCATCCTGAACCGGGCGCAAACGCTCTTGTTCGCCGCCGTCGATAACAGCGATTCCGTCAATATTATTGATACTGCCAAAGATCAGGTGGTGGCGGCCATCAAAACCACGGCGCCGCCCAGTATTTTTCCCAATAAAGGAACGTATAAGGGCAGCAATCCGAATAGCCTTGCTCTTTCGCCGGATGAGCACACCCTCTATGTCACCAACGGCGGGACAAACTCGGTGGCCGTGATCAGCCTGGCCAAAGACCCCGATGACAGCCAGGTTACAGGTCTTATCCCTACCGGCTGGTATCCCAGCGCCATCAGCTTGAACCAGGATGGATCTATGCTGTACGTGGTCAACGGCAAAGCCAACTCCGGCGCCAACCCTAAAGGGTGCCGGAATGAGTTGGGTGCGGGCAAGTGCGCGGCAGCCAATCAGTACATCCTGCAATTGGTAAAGGGCGGGTTCCTGGCCCTTCCCCGGCCGGGTGCCGCTGAACTCAAGGGGCTTACCGAACAGGTCGCGCGGAATAATCATTTCTCCCCCACCCAGGCCGCCACCCCTCCAGTGTTTTCACTGCTTCACAGCAAGATCAAGCATGTGCTTTACATCGTGAAAGAGAACCGCACCTATGACCAGGTGCTGGGCGACCTGGAAAAAGGCAATGGCGATCCCGCGCTGGCCCTGTTCAAAGAGCCCATCACGCCCAATCACCATCAACTGGCGCGGCAGTTTGTCACCCTCGATAATTTTCTTGATAGCGGCGAGGTGAGCGGCAACGGCTGGAACTGGAGCGTGGCCGCTCGCGCCACAGACAACGTGGAAAAGACCATCGCCGTCAATTATGCGCAGCGCGGCTTTGACTACGACTTTGAAAGCGTGGATAGAAACATCAACATTGGCGCTGCTAGCATGGACCAGAGAAAGGCCATGAATCCGTCTATGTCCAAAGTGGCTGATCCTGAAGACCAGCTTCCAGGGACGGCGGACGTGGATGCCCCGGATGGCCCTGGAGACGAGGTGGGGGCCGGTTATCTCTGGGATTCCGCCCTGCGCGCCGGACTCACCATCCGCAACTATGGTTTCTATTGCGATCTCACCCGCTACTCGGCGAAGAATGACTCGCCCGCGGCGGTGCCTCTCCTGCGTGATCCCGCAAGCAGTAACACGCCCGTGGCTTTCCCGGCCGGCCCGCACCTGCAGGATGTAACCGATCCCTATTTCCGCAGCTTTGACCAGCGCTTTCCTGACTACTGGCGCTACAAGGAATGGGAACGTGAATTCGACGAGTATGTAAAGAAAGACAACCTGCCCAGCCTGGAGTTGGTGCGGATCAACCATGATCACTTTGGAAGTTTTGGATCGGCCATAGACGGCATCAACACGGTCGATAAGGAGATGGCAGATAACGATTACGCTTTGGGCCTGGTGGTGGAAAAAGTCGCCCACAGCAAGTACAGCCAGGACACGTTGATCTTTGTGATTGAAGATGATGCGCAAAACGGCCCCGACCACGTGGATGCCCACCGCAGCATCGCTTATGTGATTGGCCCTTATGTGAAACAGGGCGCGGTGGTCTCGCAGCGCTACAACACCGTCTCCATGCTGCGCACCATAGAAGAGGTTCTGGGAATCAAGCCCATGGGATTAAATGATGCCGTGCAGCCGCCCATGACCGAGGTGTTCTCCACGCAGGCCGCGCCATGGAGCTACCAGGCGCGCGTCCCGGCGGTATTGCGTACCACACAGCTGCCGCTGCCGGCGCAGACATCGTCCAGCGGAGGAGCATCCTCGTACGAAAGAGGGCACGATGCCGCGTACTGGGAGGCGCAGACGGCGGGCTTGGACTTCAGCGCTGAGGACAGAGTGGATTCGGAGCGCTTCAATCTCATTCTGTGGAAGGGAATTATGGGCGATGATCAACCCTATCCAACCGGGCGCAGCGGGCGAGATTTGAGCAGGAACCGCAAGGAGTTGTTGCGGGAGTTCAACGATGAACAGGTGACCGGTCACAGGTGACGGGGAAGATCTTCAACGTGTTCATAGATCTGTTCATTGGTCAGGTGTACCTTCGGGCCTTTGGAAACGATCAGCGGGAACTGCACCCGTCTGGTCTGGGGGCGCTGCCCCTGTAGCAGGACGTTCTTAACGCCGGCAAGAACGAGCTCGCGTATGGAACGGCCACGGGCCGCAGCCTGTTGCTTCAGCTTCCGGTACAGCGGTGTTGGAATATCGACTTTGATGCGAACGGATTGCTGTTTCATCGATGTGATTATCGTGCAGACGCCATAAATATGGAAGATGCAGTTGGTGGGGATTCGTAGCTCGCTAAGGGCGTAACTCTCTAAATTCATCCTTGTATAATTGCCGGTCGCGCCAACTCTAGATACTGAAAGTTGCTCATGACCGGCAGTTATTTCGCCCGGCGTATATCCATTCGCCTCGCCGAATTGGAAAACAACGCCCACCTCAGAAAGTTAACGTCCGTCCAGGGAATCAATCTTTGTTCCAATGACTATCTGGGGCTGGCGTCGGACCCGCGGCTGAAAGCGGCCACCCTTGAGGCGATGCAAACCTGTGATCGCATGGGTGGCACAGGGTCGCGTCTATTGAGCGGGCACGCTCCTGCATGGAACGCTCTGGAAGAGGAGTTTGCCGCCTTCGCCGGCGCCGAGGCCTCTTTGTTTTTCAATTCAGGCTTTGCCGCCAATACGGGTTTGTTCCAGGCGCTCTTGGGATCGGACGACCTGGTTTTCTCTGACGCATTGAATCATGCCAGCATCATTGATGGCATCCGGCTATCGCGGGCGCGGAAGATCATCTATCCGCACCGTGACTTGAATGCCCTGGAAGATCTCCTGCGCCTGCACTCGAACCCTCAGGGAGGACGGGTGATTGTCACCGAGAGCATCTTCAGCATGGACGGGGACCATGCGCCTCTGGTTGAAATCTTTCAACTGGCGGAACAATACGGAGCCCAGGTCATCGTGGACGAGGCTCACGCCACTTGTACCTGCGGTCCCGGCGGGCGCGGTCTGGTCGCACAGCACGGGCTGGAAGCCCAATGCCTGGCGATCGTCCACACCTGCGGCAAGGCGCTGGGCAGCATGGGAGCCTTCGTCTGTGGGAGCAGGACTCTGGTCCAGCTTCTGCTCAACTGTGCGCGCAGTTTTATCTTCAGCACGGCGCTGCCGCCGTATGTCGCTGGCCAGGTCCGTGCTGCGTTGCGTCTGGCGGGTTTAATGGATGCGGAGCGCGCGCGTCTAGCCTCGCTCTCGGCCAGGCTGCGGGAGCGTTTGCAGGCCCAGGAATACGACTGCGGCGCAAGCCGTTCGCAGATTGTGCCTTTGATCGTGGGCAGCAATGAAGCGGCGCTGGCGCTTGCGTCGGCGCTGGAAGAGGCCGGTTTTGCGGTCAAGGCTATTCGTTCGCCCAGCGTCCCTCCGGGAACAGAGCGTCTGCGCCTGAGCGTAACTGCCTTATTGTCCATGCGGGAGATCGACCAGTTTGCGGATGCGGTAGCCTCGCTCTCCGCTCTTGGGATGGCGCATGGCTAGAGGCTTCTTCGTTACCGGCACCGATACCAACGTGGGCAAGACCGTGCTTTGCTCCTTGCTGTGCGCGGCATTGCCCGGCATCTATTGGAAGCCGATCCAGACCGGCGCAAGCGAAGGCACTGACCGGCAGACGGTGCTTTCCTGCGCGGGAATGGAAGAGGCCGGATGCTGTCCTGAAACCTATATTTTTGATGACCCGGTCTCCCCGCATCTCGCCGCCCAGCGAGAGCGAAGGGAGATCGTGCTGGAGCGCATCGCCATTCCAAACACCGGCTCCACGCGGCCACTCATCGTAGAAGGGGCCGGAGGCGTCCTGGCGCCCATCAATCGCGAGCAGTTCATGACAGACTTGATGTGCCACCTGGGCCTGCCGGTAATCCTCGCGGCGCGCAGCACTTTAGGGACAATCAATCACTCCTTGCTCTCCCTGAGATGCCTGCGCGGCGCCGGGCTCCAGGTCCATGGCGTGGTCCTGATTGGGCCGGAAGACCGCGACAACCGTGAAGCCATCGAGCAATATGGAAAGATCCGTGTGATCGGACAGATTCCTGTGCTCCAGAAAATCGGCAGACAATCCCTGCTGAAAACCTATTCCAGCCACTTTATGCAGGAAGCTTTCACATGACCGCTGCCGCGCTGGAAATATGGCATCCATTCACGCAGAAGCACCACGACCCTGACCCGCTGAGGATTGTCAGGGCCCAGGGCGCGTATCTGTATACCGATGATGGCCGCAGAATCACCGATGCGACATCTTCCTGGTGGGTAAACCTGCATGGCCACTGTCATCCCAGGATTGTGAATGCCATTGCCGCTCAGGCAGGGAAGTTGGACCATGTGCTGCTTGCCGGCTTCGTCCACGAAGCGGTAGAGCAGCTTACGCAAAAATTGCGGGCGGTGATTCCATCCAGCCTGACCCACGTTTTCTATTCCGATGACGGCTCTACGGCCGTAGAAGTGGCGCTAAAAATGGCCGTGCAGTATTGGCGCAACCGGGGCCGTCCGGAAAAGCAGCAGATCGTCGCCCTGGAGCATGCCTATCACGGCGATACCGCCGGGGCCATGTCTGCCAGCGCAGACTCGGCATTTACCGCTCCCTTTTCCAATTTTCGTTTCCCAGTGCACCGCGTGCATTCGGCCTATTGCCTCCACTGCCCGGTGGGCAAGCGCCGCGATGCGTGCGACATTGACTGCCTCCAATCGCTCCAGACGCTCCTGGAGACCCGCGCCGGAGAGATTGCCGCCGTGATTGTAGAGCCGTTGCTCCAGGGTGCCGGAGGGATGATCGTGCATCCCGTAGAGTTTCTCCATCGGATTCGGGCCTTCTGTTCGGCGTACGGCGTGCTTCTGATTGCCGATGAAGTCCTGACCGGTTTTGGGCGCACAGGCAAGATGTTTGCCTGTGAACTGGCGGGCGTTGTGCCTGACCTGATGTGTATTTCCAAGGGAATTACCGGCGGCTTCCTCGCTCTGGGTGCAACCCTGAGCACCGCGGCGGTCGCGCAGGAGTTTGCCGGACAGGACAAAACTTTTTTTCACGGCCATTCTTATACGGGAAACCCGTTGGCCTGCGCCGCGGCAGTAGCGAACCTGGAAATCTTTGCGGAAGAAGATGTCTTTGCCCGGATCAGCGCGATTGCCGCACAGCATGAGCAGCGGTTGTCAAAGCTTGCCCCTCATCCACGAGTGCACGAAACCAGGCAGATTGGCACAGTGGCTGCCATTGAGCTGAAAGTTGAAGATCCCGGATATCTTTCCACGCTGAAGCCCCGGCTGTATCGCTTCTTCCTGCAGCGCGGCATCCTGCTGCGCCCCCTGGGCCACATCATCTATGTATTGCCGCCCTACTGCATTAGCAGGGAGGATCTGGATTGTGTGTACAACGTGATTGAAGAGGCGATTGAGACGGTTGTCATTTGAGCGTTTGACCTACGGCCCGGATCACTGCTCCTTGCCGAAGCTCTCCACCCCCGAAGGGGGTGAAACAGGGTAGCGCAGTGCGGAAGCGCTGGGAAAAGAATGAAGATACGAATGAGCCCCAGCGGGGCGACATAGACCGGGTTGCGTCTTGAAATTCAAAACACAGGCGCTTGCGGTTGCTGATGGGTAAGATGGCAACGGAAATGGCAACCGACAAACAGCACGCGCATCAACTACCGCTATCGCGCTTGCTGGCCATGGTTCCGGTGGAAGAAGAACAGATTACGCCGGAAACGGCAGCAGCCCTGCGCCGCTCCCACGCTGCCCTGGGGCGTGGAGAGGGTACTCCTCACGAGGAGATTAGACGTGAGTTCGGGATGGATTCTACAATTCACCCATGACACAAGACCCCGATGTAGAAGCAGCCTGGCATGATGAAATAGCTCGCCGCATCCAGGACCTTGACTCTGGCACGGCGGAGGCAATTCCATGGGCAGAAGTGCGGCGCCGGATCGCCGATAAACTGATAGGCGCCGATCTCCCGGAGATTTGTTAGCTTGGATTGGGCGGCATGAATTTCTCCGCTGACGCAGAGCTGTACCGCGTTTCCAGCGATGGCCAAGAGAAATACCTGAGCCGGGGGGCCTTGTGATTGTAGCATGGCCGAGACAAAAATGTTTGTATCGATTACGGCGCGGGTCATTACTCCGAGGGTCTACTCTCGCGGCGCGCCTTACGCGCAGCCGCAATTTCCTCGTCGATTTCTTCCATGGAAAGTTGATCCAGACCCTGCTGCTTCGCGCTTTCCCAGGATTGCTGGAGCCACTCCGGAGCAGGTGCAGACGGTATAGCGCTGATACTGATTGCCTCGTTCGGGGCTATCGCGCGTCCCAAAAGGCTTTCGATGGCCCCCTTTTGCTCCGGCGAGAGATCCTTGCCCTTGCGAATCATAGTCTTCTCCACACCAATAAGTAATTGCTAGACATACTGTTCCAAATGGAGGCCCCATGCGAGCCAAAACTTCACATTTTTGCATGTTGATGTTTTTCATCGGGATCCCCATTTTTGCAGGCCGATCCCAGACTACGGCTGCTCCCGTATCGCGTAAAAGGCAATAGCGAATAAAACACGAACATGTTAACATTAGGCGGGGGCCAGTTCAAAAGGGTAAGTTCTGTCATATGATTTTACTTCTCACCGGTATGGTGAATTGTGGTGATACAATGTAAGCCCAGTGAACTTTAGAGGATCAGGGACAAGAGGAGCAAAGCGAAAGGCAAAAGCGGAATCGAGTGAGGACACTACTGTGCGTGCGACCATCAGCTTTCCGTCTCAGGTCTACCAGACTCTCGAAGATATAGCGAAGCAGAAAAAAGTGTCGCTGGCTTGGGTTGTACGCGAGGCAAGCGAACAGTACATCGCAGACAAATGGCCATTATTCAAAGGCAAGGTGTAATCATGCCCTGCTTCTACGAATTCTTCGCAGGTGGTGGGATGGCTCGGGCGGGCCTCGGACCGCAATGGAAGTGTCTTTTTGCTAACGACATCGACTTCAAGAAATCAGCCAGCTACGCAGCAAACTGGGGCCACGAGCATCTCAAGATTCGTGACGTCGCCAAATTGGCGCCCCAGGATCTACCCGGGTGTGCCGATCTTGCTTGGGCGTCGTTTCCATGCCAGGATCTCTCCTTGGCGGGAAACGGAGCCGGCCTGGAGGGCGAACGTTCGGGGACATTCTGGCCGTTTTGGCGTCACATGCAAACTCTCACCGAAGAGGGACGAGGGCCGGCTCTTGTAGTTCTTGAGAATGTCTGCGGTACTCTCTCATCGCACGCGGGCAAAGACTTTGCCGCAATTGGCGCCGCGCTCCACAGCGGCGGTTACCGTTTCGGGGCTCTCGTAATTGATGCCGTACGCTTCGTTCCGCAATCCCGACCTCGGTTGTTCATTGTGGCGATCCGAGAGAATCTTGATATTCCGTCGTCGCTTTGCGGCGCGGGGCCCACTGAGCTTTGGCATCCCGTACACCTCGTGGATGCTTATGACAAATTGTCACACGGTTCCAGGGCGGCATGGGTTTGGTGGCGGCTTCCAAATCCGCCCGCCAGACGATGCTTATTTTCCGATTTGATAGAGGAGGAACCCGAGGGCGTCGCTTGGCACACTGAAGCGGAAACCCGGCGACTCTTGTCTCTCATGAGTCCAATCAACCGGCACAAGGTCGACCAGGCAAAAAGGGCAGGAGGACGAAGAGTTGGAGGCATCTATAAACGGACACGGAAGGACGAGAACGGCAGGCGCGCACAGCGAGCGGAAGTCCGTTTCGACGACGTCTCTGGTTGCCTTAGGACGCCAGTCGGAGGATCAAGCCGTCAGTCCATCATCATTGTAGAACGCAACATTGTCCGCACGCGCTTATTATCCCCTCGTGAAGCGGCTCGGTTGATGGGCCTGCCTGATTCCTATGTGCTGCCCAGAAATTACAACGAAGCTTACCACCTTGCTGGAGATGGCGTCGTTGTTCCTGTGGTGCGTTTCCTTGCCGCCCATCTGCTTGAGCCGCTGCTCGATTCCGTAACAAATACGGATAAGGAAGCTGCCTGATGCCGCGTGCGCATCAGAACGAGCTAAAAGAGTTTACAGCGCAAAGGAGCTTCCGGGGCAAAGGACCGCTGTCGGTAGCGCTTGTGGTTACTCAACATGCTAGAACCATGGGTTTACCGCTTCTTCCCGAGAAGCTGCTGACCGAAGGCGGTGGCCAGGTTCTTGGCCTGGGAAAGGGCGCCGTGCAGTCCGTTCTGAAGCGCTATGGAATTGATCGTGTTCTTGCATCTGAGGGTGGTCGCACGTCGCGCGGCAGTCTGGGCCATATGCGCGAATACGCAGCCTTCCTCAACGAATTGAGCAGAAAGGGAAAGGTTGACCTCGATGCTATCGAGGGGTTCTGGATTGAATGCGTTCACGAATTTTTCGCAGGGAAACCGTTCAGGATCAAGCTTGACGGATCTCGCAGTCTACGCATGATCGTGCGCGACGTCATTGCGCAAGCCGTTGAACGGCAGAAAACTGCTCCCGGGGTGTACTATGCCGGAGCTGTTCTTCAACATTTGGTTGGGGCCAAACTGGATTGCGTCCTTGGTGCGGGAAAATTCGAGCACAACAGTTTTTCGACTGCCGACGCTCCCGGCGGACGCGTTGGTGATTTTTTCATTGGAGATGTCGCGATCCACGTTACCACGTCTCCCGGCGAAGCCGTGATCGAAAAGTGCCGTGACAATCTCAATGATGGCTATCGGCCATTGCTAGTGACATTGCAACACGGGTTGACCGTCGCTGAAGGGTTAGCCGCGAATGTGGACCTCGGCGATCGCATCGACATCTTCGAAATCGAGCAATTCGTGGCGCTCAATCTATACGAGCTGGCAGAGTTTGGATCTGAGGGCCGCAAGACCGCCGTGACGGATCTGATCAACCGCTACAACGAAATTGTTGAAGAATTCGAAACCGATCCGAGCCTGAAAATCGAACTGCGACGATGACAGAAACACCGGAGCGACGCAGCCGCATCATGCGGGCGGTGAAGGGCGTGGACACTGCTGCGGAGATAACGGTGCGGCGCATGGTCCATCAAATGGGCTATCGGTTTCGGCTGCATCGCAAAGATCTCCCTGGCAAGCCCGATTTGGTATTTCCAAGGCTGCGCAAGGTGGTTTTCGTGCATGGATGTTTCTGGCATGGACATGATTGCGCCCGAGGCGCACGAGTGCCCGTGCACAATCGTCGTTATTGGACAAATAAAATTGGACGCAACAGGGAACGGGACCGGCACGTTAGCGGAGCCTTGAAACAGCTTGGCTGGCTCAGCCTTGCAATCTGGGAATGCGAATTGAAGAAACCTCAAATCGCCGCTGCTCGCATCAAACGCTTCTTAGGTCAGATAAGACAAGCTCGGTGATCAAGAAACCGGAATTTCCTTATCGTGCTGCAAAAGGTGGCTGGCTGAGGAACCCCAGGAGAAAGACAGGCACTGACTAACTCCGCATTGCTGGCTGTCCTGCGCGATGCGGAATTTTATGACGCGTATCACTATGAGAAATTGCGGATGGAAGAACAGAGAACAGGAGGGAACCCAAAAAGCTGAAGAAGCTCTTGGCCTTTGGCAAACAACACCAACGGCGACAGATTCAGGCTCCAGTTCTCATCTGCTGGAGGCTGTTTTTTGTGTGTGGCGAGTCAGGGCGCGGGCAGAGGCAGGCGTCGCTACCCCGTCAGGCTCAAAACGCCCCCTACACCGCAAAAGCGCCACCTTGCCGGCGCCCCGGCGGCTGCATTCCATACTTATTTTTGCGGCTTGCCGCGCTGTGCGTCCCTGATTCTCATCTGCGACGAGCTCCCTGAAACTGTGGGCGTCACTTGCGTAGCGCTTAGGAGATCCGCAGGCCACAGGTCGGAAGAATCCTTGGCACGCTGGACCACGGTAGCTTGCAGCACGCTATTCGCATCAAACGTGCCTTGCACATCGACTGCACCGCCTACCGCCAGGCTGATACTCAGCTCGTTCTGGATGGCTGACGTAGCATCTGCCTGCACCGGGTTCCCGTTACGGTCTTGCAAAGTAAACTGTGCTCCGTTGATGGCCGTGACGGTCCCGAAGATTTCGCTTTGGCCGCTGTCAAGCGTGTTCTGTGTTGCCAGTTCGCTGGTTGCGACATCCGTATCGACGCAGGGGTTGAGCAAGCCGAAGATGCTGAGTTGTTTGTGGCTCGCGACATAGACATGCGCATTCGCCACCACGGGTACGAGATTGGCATTTCCTCCCAGGTTCGGCCATGAACCGGCCGTCGCTTGAAACAGTATTGGCAATGTGCCACTGGAAGACGTGGCATTAATGGCGTACAGGGTCACCCTCGTATCCCAAAAGCTGGTCGGGCGCGAAACTGCCCAAATGATGGCATTCGTGAACCCTGAAGAAGAAATGCTGGTAAAGAACCCCTTGTCCTGTCCGCTGTTGATGCTCTGCGAGCCGGCTTTGATCAGTTTGACGGGCGAGGTCTGAACTGTCCACAGGTTAACTTTATGGCCGCCGCTGCTGACGACTCGTCCCATACCGTCAGAAAAATAGGACTGCCCGCACCAGCAGCCATCAATCGCGACTTCATCTACTTTGCCTTTATTGTTCGGGTCAAAACCGCCCAGAGCTTGCTGATTGAGCACGAACAAATTGCCCTCTTTGCCGGCCGCCGCTGCCAGGTTGGGAACGGCTCCCGGCTGGGGCGGCAGCAGCAAAACTCCTCCGGAGCCATAGTCCGTGTCGCCCTGGTCGAGGCCGAACTCGTCGGCTGGTGTAAAGATGCTGCTCACGGAGCTGAGATCGGGTGTCAGTTTGACCACGCTTTCCTGGATGTTGGTGACTCCGTCGTACACATTATGGTTGGGGTCGGAGTTGCCGGTAACAAAGTAAACGTTGCCGGAGCCGTCGGCGGCTAGGCCGTAACCCGACATCCAGACAGAAGAAAGGTAGTAACTGCTTTTGGGCGGAGTCTGTGTGTCAGTTAACTCGTTATTGGCCAACGGCGACAAAGTGGCGGCATTCCAGCCTAAAACCCAGCCGCGCGTGGTGCTGGCATTATGGTCGCAGAAACTGGCAAACCCGGCGTAAACATTGCCGTTTGCCAGCAGCAGCGCGGCGCGCTGCCGCGAAACTGCGGCGTTGAAGGAGTACACGGTTCCATTGGAGAGGGTGTGAGACGCCCTCACGACCACTGGTGTTATCTTGTCGATGAGTCCGGCCAGGTCCAGTGCGTGCAGAATATAAGTGGGCACGCCACCCACACTGGAGTAAGCCATCGCGTACATTGTGCCGGCTGTGATGTCGATGACCGGTGTGCTCATGATCCCGATGTTTCGCGAATTGTTATTGCAACTCTTCATGGTGACAGGAGTGCCGAAATTCCGGGTGAGCAGCACTACACCGCTGGAAGCATCGATGGCATAGATGGTGTTGTTTTCCGTTGCCACGTATACCACATCATGCTTGCCTGGCTGTGGGCCGGTGGTGATGGTGACGCCGGGCACAAGCAGTGGCTGCCCGTCCACCTGCTCATCTAATGGGACTGAGTGCAGCAACCCAAAGCTTTTGCTGTTCACGTTGGCCGGAGTCAGCACAGGTTCATTTGAGTTCCAGCCTGTCCGGAGGTTGTCATAGTGGTACGTAGTGACCGCCTCCAGCGGTGCAGAAGGCGTCTGCACGGGTGTGCGCCAGCCCAATACAAAGATCAGGAAGGTTGCTGTCGCTGCGGTTGTCGCTATCTTCGCGCTTAATCCCATTCTCATTTTGTATCTCCGGAAATTGCAGTGCTGCGAGTGACCATAGTGGCAAGGATATCCCACAAAGAGCCAGCTTGATATAGAAATTCTATTTTTGGGAGATGTAGAATCCAGAAATGAAGTAGTTAGTGAAGAAACCATGGGCCATCGGCAAAAGCGCCAACAAACACAAATTCGGCTTTTTGCTCCTGATGCTGGGATTGTTTTCTTTGCAGACCTTGGATTCGGTAGTTATCGTGATATGGCGGCGATGGGACGCTCAAATGCTTGAGACCAAGCAACAATCTTGGGTTTCATTAGTGGGATGGGTGGCCAGCTTCCCAGACGGCCAGTGGAAACCTTGGAAGACCTTTCTGCTACCGCTGTTGCATGCGTGTTTAGATGCGGGACTCGATCAGCATTTTCGAATAGGGCAATCGATGGCGCACATTATCTTCTCCACCGCTGAAGAGCATGGGTTGGAGAACTACGACCCGCAGCCACCACGAGTCACACTGATGTTCGACGAGGCACAACAGCGATGGGCTGTAGCGTCGTCTTACTGCAACCTCCACTTCGCAAAACCAGACCGCCAAAATGCTGTTAATGCTGAAAACGTACTCCCCGTGTTGGAGTCGTACCTGGCGGATCTCTGGCGAGAGATGCGGCCAGACGAGGCGATGCCTCCCCCTTTGGACAACAAGCGACGGGGAGAAATCTTACGTGTACTAAAGTTGCATCGTCAGTGGGCCGCCCTATGTCAGCCCCATGGGTTCCCTAAGAGGTTTTTCGATTCGCCATTTCAAGGTTGTCACCAAGGAAAGGTATCTTCCTGGAATGCCTGGATGAACTGCAGCACGGGCTTGCCTCGCACCTTGGCGACCCAATCGGGATGCGTGTCCACCCAGTCCAGGCGGGCTTTAAGAGACATCGGAGGGTACTGACATGCCACGGATAACAGATCCGGATGGGCTCCTTGCAGTTGCAAATTGTCGTGAAGACGCGTTAAGCGCACGAAACCGTCATAGGTGGTTGCGGTGCATAGAACCTGTTCTGGCGGAGGGCTTGGCTGAATGTCAACCGCATTCATCTTTGCTCTTTCATTCCCGGTCGTTTCATTCCCTGCAGGTAAAGATATCGCGTCATCTCTATCTTGAGCTGCGCTGGAGTGCTGAAGAGAGGGCGCAGCCTTGATCTTGCGCTTTTTCTTGATGTTGCTACCATCCTGATTCTCATGGCTGTGCTTTTGCGCCCGTTCGCCGCGTATGGCGTCGGCGGCCTGTTTCACGGCCTCCAGCAATAAGCGCTGCACTTGCGGCGCGCCTACCACCTTGATGCACCGCAGGAACTCTGCTTTTTCCTTCGCGGTGAGGCCGAAGATGCATTGCAGAACCTCCCTGGTTTCTTTGCCATTGCCTCCGGGGCGCAGCCGCTGGCCGGTGAAGCGAAGACTAACTTCGTCCGCTGCGGACAAGGTTCCACCCCGCCGCCTGCTGGAGACCGCGACCGGAGCTGGCTTGCGCGAGGGAAAATCAGCCGGAAAGAATTTCTTCATCGCCCTGTAGGCGCGCCCGGCCTTGATGCCCTCATTCTGCAGCCGCTGGCGGAAACCCTTGCCTTGGCGGCTGCCCTGGGCCTTCTCCTGCTGCCAGAGCTGGTGGCACTCGGTGGCGAACCGGTGCAAGGTCTTCTGGTAGTCATGTTGGGCCCGGTACGTCATTTCCTGATACACATCCAGCAGTTCGTCCAACTTCTTCAATCGCTGGTAGTTGGCAACTTCGTCCGCCGCGAACAAAGTTCCACTCCGCTGCGCCCGACCCGTGAGCGCGTCGGGAACCCCGGGAGCCGTGATGGTACCGGGTGACATTTCAAGCTCTTGACGCATGTGATCCTCCATCGAGCGTTGAAGTCAGAATAGGCACAACGGATTTGCGGCGCAACTTTAGTACACATAAAGTTGGGCGGCAGCCCCGCCACCGGCTGTCTAAGTCCCGCCACCAGCTGCTAAGTAAAGAAGTGTTTTGCCTGTAGGCCTTTGTTAACGCAGAATTTACATCGAATTGCTTCGGCTCACATCTAGAATTCAGGTAGACAGACAGCAGAAGTCAGGCCCGGAGTCCGTTCTCTTGTCCAGGGTATCCACTCGCTATAATAGTGAATACCTCCCGTTGCGGCCCGGGCCTGGCCAGTTCAATCTGCGCGGTCTGCTTCCCCGTCCGCTACATGAATGGTGATGAAATTACCCTTTAAAGAGCGTGTGTTTCTATCCGTTGTTGTCATGGTGTTGGCGGCCGTACTGATCGCGCTGGCCGTCATGCAGTATCACTGGAGCCGCGTAGTCAGTGATGCCACCAGCGCACGCCTGCAGGCCAACCTGGAAAGCTCCATGTTCGGGTGGCGGGATGATCTATACCGCGAGTTGACCAGTGTTTTCACCGCAATCCAGGCCGATCCTACCCTGCCATTCCAGGAGAAGGCCGTCCAGTATGCGCAGCAATATCAAAGCTGGAGCCAGACGGCCCCGCATTCCAACCTGGTAGCGCATGTTTTCCTGCTTGAAGACGCCGGCGCCGAGCATGCCAGGCTGCTGCAACTGAATACAGCAGATAATCAATTCGAGGCGGCGGAGTGGCCTGCTGACCTGGGCGGCACGCGCGCGTGGATTCAAGAGCACTCGGCGGATTTTGTGAACAGGATGCGCGGCGCTGATCGCGCACGCGCCATGCACCCACATCAGGGATTCCGTCCGGGAGCTATGGGCAACGGCATGTTCCCCATCGGTGGCCCGTTTGGCGCGGACGCCATTTTGGCAATGATTAACCTCAACGAGATGGCCCTGATCCGGCGGCAGATCAGTCACGGCAGGAGTTCTGCGCAGGCATCCGGGCCCACCATCAGTTGGACCATCGTCACCCTGGACCGCGCCGTGCTTGAAGGGCATATCTTTCCCGAACTGGCGGAGGCGCATTTCTCCGGCTCGGAGGCGCGCGACTATCTGGTAGCGATTGTGGGCGCCCCGGGAGCCTCCGTGATCTACTCGACAGATCCCGGATTCGGCAGCCAGGACGCGGCTTCGGTTGATGGAAAGATGCCCATTTTCGGCCCGCCTCGGGGGTCCGGCTTGCGCAAGGGAGCAAATCCGGCGCTCGGTCCGGCAGTCACCGGCAACGGCCGTCATGACAGGGCTGGGCATTTTGACAGAGGTGAGATGGGCTTCGGAGGCCCGGTGCGAATTGGGGTGATCCAGACACCCGGCTCAGATAATGATTGGCGATTGCTGGTCCGCCACCGTAAGGGCTCTCTGGAGGCCGTGGTTACAGGGATGCGGCGTCGCAATCTGGCCCTGAGTTTTGGCGTGCTGCTGGTGCTGGCGGCGGGGATTGGAATCATAGTGATCAGCAGCCAGCGGGCGCGCGTCCTGGCCCGGCTGCAAATGGATTTTGTGGCCGCCGTATCCCACGAGCTGCGTACGCCGCTGGCGGTGATTTCTTCTGCGGCAGAAAATATTGTTGACGGCGTGGTGGCGGGCAGGCAGCAGCTCAGCCAGTACGGCGCCGAGATCAAGAGCCAGGCCAGGCACCTCATCCAGTTGGTGGAGCAGATTCTGCTGTTTGCGGCCGCCCGCGATAAGCGCCACCACTATAATGTGCGTCCGGTCAGGGTTGTGGATGTGATTGAAGCGGCGCTCAAGGATACGGCGGGAGTGATCGACGCCGCCGGAGTTACCGTGGAGCGGGAGATTGCACCCAACCTGCCGCCGATTGTGGGCGATCTGCCCGCGCTCTCGCACTGCCTGCAGAACTTGATTACCAACGCCGTCAAATACGGTGGCGATGCCCGATGGATGCGGATCAAAGCCAGCGCGCACGATCAGCATGGCAGGTACGATGAGGTCCAGATCAGCGTTGAGGATAAAGGCCTGGGAATTAGCGCGGCTGATGTACGGCGTATTTTTGAGCCGTTCTATCGCAGCCGTGCAGCGTCCGCCGCCCAGATTCACGGAACCGGGTTAGGTTTGTCGCTGGCCAGGGACATTGCCCAGGCTATGGGCGGCAGCCTGACAGTCTCTAGTGAGCCGGGAAAGGGTAGCTGCTTTACGGTATATCTGCCGTTTGCCGATGTTTCTCAATTGCAAACCAGCGCGCAAACCGCGGCGGCGGTGAACCCGAAGTTCTCCTGATCTCATCGTGCCGGCAGCAACTTGCAGCGTGTTTCAAAAATCGCTCCGTCGCAATTTAAGGGTGAAAGGTTTGTGGTGGAAGCCCCGGACTTTAGTCCGGGGAGCCCGCAGCAGCGGGCGAAAGATAGCGGTTTCCCCGTTCATGGGCTTTTAACCCCGGAACCTCGCGCTTCGCTTCGAGGTAAACTGAAAATTGAGCATGGATGCCAACATACTTTTGGTGGAAGACGAAGCCGGACTGCGCATGACCCTGGGCGACCGGCTGGTCACCGAGGGCTACGCAGTGGATTATGCGGCCAACGGTGATGAGGCCTTTGAAAAAGCCACACGTCTGCCTTTTGATTTAATTCTGCTGGATGTCATGCTGCCGCGCAGAAGCGGCTTTGATGTCTGCCGTGATATTCGCCAGGCTGGATTGATTACCCCAATTATCATGCTGACAGCACGTGGCCAGACCGTGGACAAGGTGCTGGGTCTGAAGATTGGCGCTGATGACTATCTCACCAAACCGTTTGAAATGATGGAGCTCATGGCGCGTATTGAGGCCTTGCTCCGCCGCGCCCCGGCCAGGCCGGTTGCACAACAGGGCCCACTCCAGATTGGTGCACTGGCGATTGATCTGCGTGGCACCAGCGTTACGCGTGAAGGCAAGCCGGTGAGGCTCTCCGCGCGCGAATACCAGCTTCTGCGCTACTTTGTTGAGCACCGGGGCACTACCCTTTCCCGCGACCTGATATTAAAAGACGTCTGGGGCTACAGCGCAGATACCTTTACCCGAACCGTGGATGTCCATGTCGCGAGCCTGCGGCAAAAGCTGGAAAAAGATGCCAAGCAGCCGGAGTTGATTCTTACCGTGCAGGGTCTGGGATATAAGTTTGCGGCGTGATGGTTCGTACATGAAAATGGCCCGCCGTTTTTATGCGGCGGGCCTTCTTGAACGTTCCGCGTCTATGAATTATTCATGCTTGAAGCGTCCTGGGCCGCCGAAGCCCATTCCCATTCCGTGACCTTCGCTTTCAAGCTGGCTGAACTTGGTCTGCTGGTCAGGAGTCAGAATCTGGCTGAATGCAGCCTGGGCCTTGCCGTGGGCGCCAATCATCTGGGCGGTCAGGTTGCCGATGGTGGTAGCTGCCTGCGTGATCCCATTCTGATCGTTATTCTTGATGGCCGTTTGCAGGTTCTGATGGGCCGTCTTCATGTCGCTATGGATGGAGACTGCGCCACTCATGGCGTTGGTGAAGATGGTGGTGGCCTGCTGCTGCTGGGTGGCGGTCAGCGAGAGCAGAGTAGTCAGGTGCTGCACCCGATGCTCCACCATGGTGGCCGGATCCGGGGGCGTTCCGTGATGCTGGGCGTACGCGCCTGTGACTGCCAACCCTGAGGTCAGCAGCATGAGCGCTATCATTTTCTTGCTTGTCATTCTTTTGCTTAACATAAAGTTTACCTTTTCCTTAGTGTTCGAGAATTGCTGATTGGTGCTGTAAATCCATACTTTTGTTTCTAGCTGGCTTCCGAATTTGTCCCTGGGTTTTACCTCAATCGATGGGCATCAGGGGGATCGCTTCAATGTGGCTATAGACCTTCTCCAGAGCGCTGAAGAACTGTGCCCTGAAGGCTGGTTTGTAGACAAAGGCCCGTGCGCCGGATGACTGGCAGGCAATGCGGGTCTGCAATGACTCGTCGGCGGACATCAAAATTACCCTGATGCCGGTAAAGTGCTGTGAGAGCAGCAGCGCTGTAGTCAGGCCGTTCATATAAGGCATCTGCACATCCATCAGAATCACGTCCGGTTTCAGGTCAGAGGCGGATTGAATTGCGCCGCTTCCGTCCATAGCCGTTCCAATGATCTCGACGGAGTCTTCTAACCCAAGCAATCCGCAGATCACCTCCAGGAAATCCGGTGAATCATCGACCACCACGATACGAATCCGCCTGGAAGGCAGGTTCGCCACAGACTGCCGAACTGAAGAACCTGCAAATACCTGGTTGCGGGTTGCCATCTTTGAATTCCTTTCAGCCATGTGTGTATGTAAACACAGTGGCGGGGTAAGTGGGGTAAACAGTGGGAAAAGATCATGTAAAGAGATTGTGAAGGAATCGGGTCATCCGGTCTCGGGTTATCGGAAGAATAAAAAGCAAAATCTTCGACCCGATTGCGTCCAGGGCACGGCCGTCCCCTGCTGCAAGCCCGTCGTGGCGGGTAACCTGTCCCCTGCTGCAAGCCCGCCGTGGCGGGTAACCTGTACCCTGCCTTTTTGCTATGCTGCCCCTTGATGGCTGATCCACAGGACGCCATTCCGGATGAGGTCTTCGATCTCACTCTTTTTCGTGAGCGGGAGCGGGCTTGCCAGAACCTTGCGCGGATACAGACGCGGGCGCCCCACGAACTCGCCTGCGCGTTGGCGCCTCTGCTGGCTGAGTCCCCTGACCCTGACCAGGCATTGAATCTCTTTGAGCGGCTGATGGGCGATGCCGGCGAGCAACTCATCAAACTGCTCAACGGCAACCGTCCGCTCCTGCACTACACCATGGCGATTTTTGGCCACAGCTACTGGCTGGGCGAGACCCTGATTCAAAATCAGGACATTCTGTTTTCGCTCCAGCGGGAGAAGAACCTGGAACGTTCACTGGGGGCCGATGACTACCGGGAGCACCTTGGCCGTTTTCGTTCGCGGTCTTTTGAGACGGACATCTGCGTCCTGCTAGCCCGGTTCAAAAAGCGCGAGTATGTGCGTATTGCCTTGCGCGACGTGCTGGGAATTGCCACCGTGGCAGAGACCACGGCGGAAATCTCTGCGCTCTCCGATGTGTTGATTGAAGAAGGGTTGCGCGAGGCTGGGGCGCGCATGCGCAATCGCTTTGGCCCGCCTCAATACCCGGATTCTCATGGGCGGCTGGTGGAGGCGCCGTTCACCGTTCTGGCGCTGGGCAAGCTGGGCGGAAACGAATTGAACTACAGCTCTGATGTTGACCTTGTTTATCTCTACGGTGGCGAAAATTCACCGGCGGAGCTGGCGCTGCGCGAATATTTTGTCCGGCAGGCGCAACTGCTCACGGAGATGCTATCGCGAACCACCAGCGAAGGGGCGATCTTCCGCATCGATTTGCGTTTGCGCCCCCAGGGAGGCGAGGGCGAACCGGCGGTTGGACTCAAGCACGCGCTCAACTACTACGCTCACGCGGCCCACGATTGGGAGCTGCAGGCCCTCATCAAGGTACGGCACTCGGCGGGAAATGTGGCGCTGGCGCGGGAATTCATCCGTGGCGTTGAGGCTTATGTCTATACCAGGGACATTAATTTTGAGGCCATTGAGACGGCCATCCTCTCGCGCCAGAAGATGGGAGCGCACCGCAGGCGGCTGGCCCTGGTCCATAAACGGCCTGAGACTATAGACGTGAAGCTCGACCGCGGCGGCATCCGCGATATCGAGTTTCTGGCCCAATGCCTGCAGCGCGTGTATGGAGGGGAAGAGCCCTGGCTGCGCCCTGGCGGGACACTGTTTTCCTTGCAGAAATTGCACGATAAAGGGCACCTCAGCGGCAAGGACTTTCACGACCTCACCAAGACTTACCAGTTCCTGCGCCGGGTGGAGCACCGCCTGCAGTTGCAGCGGGCCCAGCAGCTCCATCGCCTGCCTTCCAGCCAGGAAGAGCTGCAAATTCTGCAGCGCGCGGTGGACGGCAATGCGGGACCTGAAAGCGTGGCGGTCTTTTTGGACGCGCTCAAGGTGCGTCTCGGAGCGGTGACGGAAATTTACCAGCGCATCATCCACAGCCAGCGGCAGATTGAAAAGGAAGGTGTGGAGGCGTTCAGGCTTACGCCTGCTCCTTCCGGCGCCGTGCGGGAGCTATCTTTTGACCAGGTATTGCAGCGCATTGCTCTGGATGCGCCCGCTCTGCATGAAATTGTTGCGCAGAGCGGTCTTAGCCTGCATGCCAGGCGCAGTCTGCATAAGTTCCTCGGCTCGGCCTTGACCAGCGCTGAGCGCTATGCCGCGCTTCTGGAAAATCCTCGAGCAGTAGAGCGCTCGGTTGTGCTATTTGAAAACAGCGACTACCTCACGGACACTCTGGTGCGCCATCCGGACGTGATTCGCGTCCTCAACCAACTGCCAAATACGGCGGAGCCGCTGCTGTTTCAACAAGAGCCTGAAGACTTGTTTGCCCCGGTGCTGGAGGTGAGTGATCCGGGAGAGAAGCTCGGGTGGATGCGCAGAAATTTTCGCAGATACGCCTTTGCCGGCGGCGCGCGTGACATCTTGTATGGCCGTTCGGCCTACGAATCGATGGAGGAAAATACGCGCATTGCCGATGCGGCCATACGCTGCGCCTTAAGCTTGATTGAAGGAGACGAGAGCCTGGGGGTCTTTGCCCTGGGTCGGCTGGGCACAGGGGAGTTTGATATTGCGTCCGATGCTGATCTGTTGTTTATTCGCGCCCAGCAGACGGATGGCGACGAGGCGCGCGCCAAAGCAGAGAAGTTGATGCACACCCTTGCCGCCTATACCAAAGAAGGAACCATTTTTGCCGTGGATGCGCGGCTGCGTCCGCGAGGTGGTGAAGGTGAACTGGTGGTGACGCCGGAAGAGCTGGGAAAGTATCTGGCGGAGGCGGCGCAGCCCTGGGAGGCGTTTACCTATACCAAGCTGCGCTTTGTGGGCGGAGCCAGGGATCTTGAAGCGCAAGTGTTGCCCCTGGTTCACACCCGGATCACGCGTATGGCGGCTCATCCCCGGTTTGCTCAGGCTGCGGTGGAGATGCGGGCGAGGCAGGAAAAATCCAATCGTTTTGCCGGAAGTTTTAAACTTGCCCAGGGTGGCTTTTACGACATTGACTTCCTGGCCGCGTATCTCATGCTGAAAACCGGGCACATAACGCCTGAAAACACGCAGCTGCGCTTGCAGCATCTGCGGGATGCGGGTGTGCTCGACCACGCTGCGGCGGAAGATCTGCTCCAGGCTGCATTGCTCTACCGGACCGTTGACCACGCGGTGAGGCTGGTTACCGGACGGGCACGCCCCGAACTGCCCGCTGCCGAACACGCGCGCCAGTCTACGGAGTCTCTGGTGAGCAAGATTCTCAATCAGCGCCAGGATTTGCAGGGATTGTTGGAATCTACCGCGGTTCGGGTGAGAGAGATATTCACAAAAAAAGTAGTTAGTATTTAGTAGTTAGCAAGACCTAACCCCCGAAACCTGAAATCAAAGGCGTTTACCACAAAGGACACGAAGGAAAGAGCAGATAAGAATGAAGGCGAAGCCCGCAGTATCGCAGAAGATGAACCGGCGAAAACTTTCCATCACTGTGTCCACGGAAACCCACGATTTTTTGCAGCAGATGGTCAAGCAAGGCCGGGCTGCGACCATGGGGGAAGCGCTTGATCAGATTGTTCGAAAAGTCCGTCGTGTCGAGAACCGGGCGCGGCTTGCAGCGGCAACAACCGAATATTTTGAACAACTCAGCCCGCAATCTGCAGCAGAGGAGCGCGTCCTGAGCAGAGACCTGTCTTTGTCCGCTCAGGCCATTGATCTCGATTCCCAAGGAAACGCTGAGTAATTTCCGCACGGCAGCCCTCACGGCCTGCACCCCGCATTGCGTGATCTGCGTCACGGATGATAATTTAGCCAGTTTGTATTATTTAAAGGATTTTCATCTGTGGAGGAGGAATATGGCTTCATACAACGGGGTGCCACTGCCAAAAGACGGAGCGGCCATTACATTCGCCGGCGGCAAGCTCGAAATTCCTGACAATCCGATCATTCCATACATCGAAGGCGACGGCACGGGGCGGGACATTTGGGCGGCGTCTGTCCGCGTATTCGATGGTGCCGTGGAGCGCTGCTACGGCGGAAAACGCAAGATCCACTGGTATGAGGTCTTTGCCGGCGAGAAAGCTTTCGCAAAATTTGGCGACTGGCTTCCCCAGCAGACCGTGGACGCCATTCGCGATCTGCACATCTCTATCAAGGGCCCCCTGACGACCCCGGTCGGTGGCGGCATCCGGTCGTTGAACGTGGCGCTGCGGCAGGTTCTCGACCTTTACTCCTGCATTCGTCCCGTACGCTACTACCAGGGCGTGCCTTCGCCGGTGAAGCATCCGGAGCAGCTCGATATCATCATCTATCGCGAAAATACTGAGGATGTCTACGCCGGAATCGAGTGGCAGCAGGGAACTCCTGAGGTAAAGAAGCTGATTGATTTTCTCAACAACCAGATGCTGGTCGGAACCAAGAAACGCATCCGTGAAGACTCAGGAGTGGGGATTAAACCCATCTCCATTACTGGGACCAAGCGGCTGGTGCGCATGGCCATCAAAGAAGCGTTGGCCAGGAAGCGGCGCTCGGTCACTCTGGTGCATAAAGGCAACATCCAGAAATTTACTGAAGGCGCATTTCGCGAGTGGGGCTACGAATTGGCCTGTGCGGAGTTCCGGAATGACGTGGTCACGGAGCGGGAAAGCTGGATTCTGGATAACAAAGATAAGAATCCGAATTTGAGCGTGGAGGCGAACGCCGCGCTGGTTGAGCCGGGCCTGGAGTTTGCGGCCGAGAAGTTCAAGCAGGACCTGTATGCCGAAGTCCGAGGGGTGCTGGATTCCATCTACAAAACTCACGGCAATGGAGCCTGGAAGAAGAAGCTGATGGTGAATGACCGCATTGCCGATTCCATCTTCCAGCAGGTCATTACACGTCCTGCGGAGTACGACGTGCTGGCCACATCCAACCTCAACGGCGATTATCTCTCCGATGCGTGCGCGGCGCAGGTGGGCGGGCTGGGCATTGCTCCGGGGGCCAATGTGGGCGATGCACACGCCATTTTTGAAGCTACCCACGGCACCGCTCCAAAATATGCGGATAAAGATGTGATCAATCCTGGCTCCGTCATCCTTTCCGGCGTCATGATGTTCGATTTTATGGGATGGCCGGAGGCGGCGCGGATGATTGAGACTTCTCTTGAGGCCACCATCATGCAGAAGAAGGTTACCTATGACTTTGAGCGTCTGTTGCCGGGCGCAACCAAAGTGAAGACCAGCGAGTTCGCAAACTTCATCCTCGATAATATGGTTGACCGGCGGAAGAAAACGGCTGTTTAAAGATAGGTGACGGGTTACAAGGGACAAGTTATTGGGGCAGGCATCAAAGTCTGTCCGGCACATTGACATTCAAAATCTCATTAAGGCTTTGCCCTGTTCGGGCTTCAGCCGCAAGGACCAGAAAAAATGCGCAAGAAAGTGACAATTGTAGGGAGCGGAAATGTGGGCGCGACGACGGCCCACTGGATTGCCTCAAAAGAGCTTGCAGACGTGGTTTTGATTGATGTCCTGGATGGAATTCCGCAGGGCAAAGGGCTGGATCTGCTGGAGGCCATGCCGATTGAGAAGCGCGATTGCCGCGTGCTGGGCACGAATAATTATGCCGATACCGCAAACTCTGACATTGTGGTGATTACAGCCGGAGTGGCGCGCAAGCCGGGCATGAGCCGTGACGATCTGCTGAACACCAATTTTAAGATCATGCAGGACGTGGTCGGACAGGTGGTCGCCCACTCGCCGAATTGCATCCTGATTGTGGTTTCTAATCCGCTCGATGCCATGGCCCAGGCCGCATATAAGCTCAGCAAGTTTTCCCGCAACCGCGTGATCGGCATGGCCGGAGTGCTGGACTCCGCCCGCTTTCGTACGTTCATCGCCCAGGAACTGAATGTGAGCGTGGAGAACGTGACGGCCTTTGTGCTGGGTGGCCACGGCGATACCATGGTGCCATTGCCGCGATATTCAACCGTTGCCGGCATCCCCATTACCGAACTGATGCCCAAAGACCGCCTGGATGCCATTGTGCAGCGCACCCGCGATGGAGGCGCTGAGATTGTGAAGTATCTCAAGACCGGCAGCGCCTACTACGCACCCTCCGCGGCCGCCACGGAGATGGTTGAAGCCATCCTGAAAGACAAGAAGAAGATCCTCCCTTGCGCCATCTATCTTGAAGGTGAATACGGTATTAGCGGCCTCTTCGTCGGAGTGCCGTGCAAACTCGGGTCAAACGGCCTGGAAAAGATCATCGAGATCAAACTGACAGATGACGAACAGGCAGCCTTGCGCAAGAGCGCCGATGCGGTGACGGAGCTGGTGAAGGTGATTGGGGTGTGAGAAGCGCCAGTATTTAGTACTTAGTATTTAGAACTTAGCAAACCTAAAAGAACTCTCGCCTCAACCGAAGGGCTTGGGTTTTCGCGCGGGTAGCGGTAGCACGGGAGTCAAAAGCCAATGGCCAAGGGCTAAAGGCCAAGGGCTAAAGGCCAAGGGCTAAGTACTAAATACTAAGAGCTAAGTACTGGCTTTTTTACCCCTGATATCTTCTTGAGTGGTCCCTGGAGTCTGCGGCTTTCGCGTCCGGATCGGCATATTTTTCCATCACATCGTCCAGAACAGTTCCCAGTATCTGGGCCATATCCCAGCGGGGCACAATGACTATGGTTCCTTCGAATCCCAGGTTCTGGCCACTCTGGTCCAGCAGGTCCTGCAGGCCGAAGGGCGTTGCGACGGTGTATTCACTGGTCCAGACAGCCCCTGTTTCCGGCGCTTCAAATTCGACGAACAATTGGTCACAGAAGGAGCGAGGATTCCCCGGACCAGCCTTCAAGTCAAGATTGGAGAAATAATAGTTGAGCACGTTGGGACGGTTATAGCGGCCATTGGGAAGCTGCTGAACCGGCGGCAGGCTGACGGGAAATGGCAGCTCAGACCCAATCGCGGCGGGCTGTTTTGAGGTTCCGTAGCCGTCCCTGGCATCCGGAAACGATGGTGGCGGATACTCGGAGGAATAAGAAGGCTTGCCGCTGGAGAACATCCTGCGCGTGATCACAATAAACGCTATCAAAAAAATCAGAAAGATCGCGAGCTTGGCCGGCTCCACAGCAATAGCCCCCACCTATATGCGCTCAATCGTCACTGACTCTAAGACCACATCTTTGTTGGGACGGTCCTGACGGCCGCGGCTGACATTGGCAATCTTGTTTGCAACCTCCTGGCCTTCCACCACCTCGCCAAAGATGGTGTGATTGCCGGTGAGCCAGGGTGTTGCCGCGACGGTAACAAAGAATTGCGAGCCATTCGTGCCAGGACCCGAATTGGCCATGGCCAGCTTGCCTGCTTTATCGAATTTGTGGGGCGAGCCTTTGGTTTCGTCCTGAAACTTATATCCGGGACCGCCCATGCCTGTCCCGCTGGGATCGCCGGCCTGAATCATGAAATCGGGGATGACGCGATGAAAAATTGTTCCTGAATAAAGCGGACCGGAACCACCCTTTCCGCTGACGTTGTCTTTCCATTCGCGTTTGCCTTCCGCCAAATCAGTGAAGTTCTTGACGGTGATAGGCGCCTCTTTTTCAAACAGGCGGCAGACAATTTTGCCTTCAGAAGTATTGAGAGTTGCATAAGTTCCAGATGGGCGGGTCATGAATTTCCTTTCTTAATTTGCCGACGGTTTGGCAATTTGTGACTTAGGATTTGTGATTGGACGCGGGGAAATACGATCAGAAATCACAAATCATCAATCACACTTCATTGCGATTTCGGTTGAGCACTGGTTTTCTTTTTCGCCGGATGCTTGACCGCGGGCTTGGGCGGCGCGGGCGGATTGAGGATTTCTATGTGGGTGATCTTGACCGGGTTATCCGGCCGTGAGTTGCGTCCGTCGCAAACGTTCCCCCTGCAGGGACCCTGGGCGATTTTCTTAACCAATTCCACCGTTGCATCGTCGCATTGGCCAAAGATGGAATAGCCGCTGCCTTTCGGTACAAAGCCATAGGGTTTCTGGCATCCGCCATCATTGAGGCATGGATTCAACGCAGGCTGTTCTTTCTCGGTAATAAAAAACTGCGAGCCATTGGAATTGGGTCCGGAATTGGCCATGGCGAGGCGTCCGGGCTTATCAAAGAGCAGGTCCGGCAGGAGTTCATCCTCAAATTGATAACCTGGGCCGCCACTGCCGGTTCCGACAGGGTCGCCACCCTGGATCATGAAGCCGGGAATAACCCGGTGAAAAATCACGCCATCGTAGAGCGGGTGCTTTTGCTCAGTCTTCTGGGTGCTGGGATTCTTCCAGTCCTTTGTCCCCATGGCCAAGCCAATGAAGTTCTCGACGGTCTTGGGCGCTTTGTCCGGGAAAAGCTCGCACTTCATATCTCCGGCTGTAGTATGAATGATGGCCGTGGGGGGCTGGGCCGGAGTAGCCGGCGCGGTCTTGGCGGCGGTTTTACGTTTGGCCGGCTCTTTGGTGGTGCTGGCGGTCTGGCCTGCAGCAGCCATGCTCAAAATCAACAAAATCAAGACAGAACGTGACAGCATCAATCTCTCCTGGTAAAGGCGAATCTCTTATTAGAAATGGCCAGGGGCAAGATGTAAAGATTAGGTTGCAGGTCACCCGCCCCGGCTGGCTTGCAGCAGGGGACAGGTAGGTTACAGGTCACAGGTTACAGGTGACAGGGAAGGTCAACGGCAAAACCAAACCCAAAACCCTTTGCCACTCAGGACACGAAGGAAACGCGCCACAGGGGACAGGGAGGAGTCTGGTGCTGTGAGCGCTACCCCTGTTCCCTGACTCCTAAATTCTGGGGGAACCTTTTTTGCCTTCCCCGGTATTCATGGTTGAAAGGTTAAGAACAGCCGCCCGAAAGGCATGATGACAAATTCGCTACCTGATGAGGAGCTGATGTCGCAGGTACGCAGTGGCGTATGCGAGATGCTGGGCGTGTTGTTTGATCGCTATCAGATGCCATTGTTCAACTTTTTTTACAAGATGACGGGTAGCCGTCCGCTGAGCGAAGACCTGGTGCAGGAAGTGTTCTTCAGAATCCTGAAATACCGGCAGAGCTATCACCTGGGCACACCGTTCCGGGCCTGGATGTACCAGATTGCCCGCAACACCCGCGTGGACTTCTTCCGCAAGCAGCGTCCGGAGGTGAGTTGGGATCCGGAAATCGAGCCTGCCGTAGCTCAGGAGGATTCGGCACAGCAGAAGCAGGAAATGCAAATGCTGTACCGGGCATTGTTGCTGATGCCGGAAGAGAAAAAGGAAGTCCTGATATTGAGCCGCTTCCAGGGACTCAAGTACGAAGAGATCGCGCAGCTTCTGGGATGCGAAGTGAACACGGTCAAAAGCAAGGTGCACCGCGCCCTGCAGGAATTGCGGGAGTTGTTTCACCAGCCTGATGCGGCCCGGCAATCCAAGGACATAAGAATTGAAAAAAGGATCGTCAATTAACCATGACGTGCGAGCAAATTGCAGAACTGTTGACGGATTATTTGCAAGATGGCCTGGCAGTTGACCAGCGCAACCTGGTGGAAGGCCACTTGCAGAGTTGCGCGCAGTGCAGGGAAGAAGTTGTTCTATGGAACCAACTTTCACATTTGCCGGACGCGCAGCCGGGTCCTGGATTGCGTCCTCGATTTGACGCCATGTTGGACGCTTACCAGGAAGGCCGCTGGGAACACGGCCAGCCTACGAGGCAAAAGCGCGGCATGTTACCGGGCTTCCTGGGCGGAGGCTGGCTGCAGATGCCCGCAGCCGGGCTGGCGTGGGCCGTTCTGCTGCTGGTGGCCGGGTTCCTTGCTGGAAGGTCTCTGAACTCGCCCAATCCTTCCGAGCAGCAGATGGCAAAGCTGCAGGAAGAACTTACGAATACGCGCCAACTGGTGACCTTGTCACTGCTGCAACAGCGGTCCGCCAGCGAGCGCCTGCAGGCGATTGCACAGGCTACGGCGTGGAGCATTTCCGAGCAGCACCCCGATCCTAAAGTGCTGGGAGCACTGCTGCACACGTTAGGTTCGGATAGCAACGTGGATGTCCGGTTGGCGGCGGTGGACGCCCTGGGCCGCTATCACAACCAACCCCAGGTCCGCGAAGGGCTGGTGGACGCTCTGCAGACACAGCAGTCGCCGCTGGTCCAGGTGGCTTTGATTGATCTTATGGTGGAGTTGAAGGATGAGAGCGTGGTCCGGCAACTCAAGAAATTTGAAGAGGATCCAAACGTGAACCCGACTGTGAGGCAGCGGGCTCAATGGGGGATACGGCAGCTCACTTGAGCATCGTCATCCGTTCGTAAACCCACTGGCTATCGAGCTTGTGCATTGTGGATGCAATCGGGTCAACGGGGCATCGGTGCATCGGGTCATCTGTGGAAACGACCCCATGCCTCGAGACGGTAAACGCTTGAAGATTCCAGACCGCTTTGTGAGGCACAGTTTTGGAAAATGAAAATTGGAGCTAATTGTATGCGCACAGCACGGTTTTGTCTTTGGATTACGGTTTCCTTGCTCGCCATTCTGGTTCTGGCGTTTGGCGGCAGCACACATGGCCAGGTCCGCATCCATCCGGTTATTTCAGCAGCCGTGAATGACGATGACTCCGATTCAAGGCAGCCGATCAAGGAGCAGGAGACCATTCGCAAGTCGTTTTCCCTACCTGCGGGAGAGAGGTCGCTGGAGATCGACAATGTGATTGGTTTCATCGAGGTCACGGGCAGTCAGACGGACCAGGTGCAGGTAGTGGTGAATAAGACGCTTCGCGCTGAGAGCAAAGAAAAAATGGAAAAGGCGCGCAAAGAGGTCTCACTGGACATTACTCAGGAGGGCGGTGCTTTGAAGCTGTATGTGAACGGCCCGTTTCGCTGCAATAACTGTTGCTGCAACGGTTGCACACACTCAGACGAACATGAAGGGTATTCCGTTCGCATGGATTTTCAGATTCAGGTGCCCAGCAACATCGCTCTGAAGCTCAAGACCGTGACCGGCGGCCACGTCCAGGTGAAGGATGTTACCGGCAACTATTCCGTCCATAACGTGAACGGCGGGATTGATATGCAGAACGTGGCCGGCTCCGGGACTGCGCGCACGGTGAATGGCGGGGTGAAAGTCAGTTTCCGGGAAAACCCGCGGGAGAACTCTGATTTTGCTTCAATCAACGGCAGCATTGATCTGTATTTTGCCAGGAATCTCTCGGCTGATTTTCGTTTCAAGACCATGAACGGCGGCATTTTTACTGACTACCCCATGACATCACTGCCAGCGCATGTGAGCCAGGGAGAGCGCCGGGATGGCAAGTTCGTTTTCCACGCTGACCGGTTTACCGGAGGGCGGGTAGGCTCCGGAGGACCGGAGATCAAGGCAGAAAATATCAACGGAAGCATTCGTGTACTGGAGCGTCAATGACAAACCAACAGCATTCTGGATTTCGTTATCTTTTGAGTGGCCTGGCAGTTGTGGCCCTGGTTCTGAGCGGCCCCTGGAGCTACGCGGCGGAGGCCAGCGGTGACCATATCGTGGTTCCCCTGGGCGATCCCTCGCGGCCGGCGATGGTTCGGGCCCATCTCCTCAATGGGAGCATTACCGTGAAGGGCTACGAGGGCAAGGACGTCATCGTAGACGCCCATACCCGGGGACACGAGAGCGGCGAGAGTCCGGAGAACGCAGGAGGAATGAGACGAATTCCTCAGATGGCCACGGGGCTCTCTGTGGACGCGGAAAACAACGAAGTGAACGTCAAGGTAGATGCCCTGTCCAGGTCGGTGGATCTTACCATCACCGTACCGCATCACACCTCAGTTTCGTTGCATAGTGTGAACAACGGCAACATTGTAGTCAGCGATGTTGACGGAGAACTCGACATCAATAACATCAATGGCACTGTGACCCTGAATCGGGTCGCCGGAAGCGCCGTGGCCCATGCTTTGAATGGGCGCGTGGTGGCTACCTTCACCCGGGTGGACCCACAGAAGTCCATGGCGTTCAGTTCCATGAACGGTGATATTGATGTGACGTTCCCGCCCGACGTAAAGGCCAATCTCAGCTTGCGCACTGATAATGGAGAGATTTACAGCGATTTCGACATCCAGGTTCAGGCCAGCACGCCGCAGCAGATGACGGAAGACGACCGCGGCAAAGGCGGAAAGTATCGCGTAAGAATGGACAAGACCCTCCATGCCAGCCTCAACGGGGGCGGTCCGGAGATTCAGTTCAAGAATTTCAATGGAAACATTTATATAAGGAAAGCGGGAGGAAAGTAGCTTGGGATTTCTGATTGGTGATTTTTGATTTGTTGATTTAAACGCCAAAGCAGATGGCCGACAGTTCCTTCGCGACCGCCGAACTCGAGGTAGACTAAATAAATTTGTGCTTCGTCTGGAAAATCTGTGGGTGAGAAACAGTATATGGAGCGATTAACTCGACCTTGCGTTTGATTGTTTGATTTGCTTGCCCAATAGAAGAGGAGCAGTAGCCGTGGCGGTGGGAATGTGGGA
>Ga0209168_10000144_pt1 | contig 78530 bp, 75 predicted proteins | sample Coa_R1_FD_187156 | JGI IMG/M metagenome (GOLD analysis project Ga0209168, IMG submission 187156) | Surface soil microbial communities from Centralia Pennsylvania, which are recovering from an underground coalmine fire - Coalmine... | ecosystem: Environmental > Terrestrial > Soil > Unclassified ...
CATGTCCTGATCGAGCAGGATCACGTCCGGCTTGAGCGTAGCGGCCAGTTCCGTCGCTTCCTCGGCGCTCGACGCTTCCCCGACGAACTCGATCGTGCTGCGCTTCTCGAGAAAGCTCTTGATTCCCTGACGCATCAGGGTCGTGTCGTCGACCACGAGCACGCGAACTTTTGATGTCGTCCGGCTACTCTCCACTGGAACCATCCTTTGCCCCATTGTCGTTTGGACGCTCCTGCTCCTGATGAAGGAGCGATTGGCGCACCTGCACCCGACTCCCCACGTCCTGAAGAAGAGTCCTGGGAGGTTTTTTGGAGGAACTTCCGCACATTTGGATGCGAACAAATGTTTGGTTTCCTTCATAAATATGTGATCGGACGGAGGAGAAGCTTCGAGCGAATGTTACTGATCATTCGACGGGTGATACCGTGCAGATATAATCGCGCGGGGTTAAACATTCAAGAGAATTTCACGCATCGTTCCGGTCTATGCTATAATGTGCCCGCCGAAACATCGCAGGTTGGCAATCCGAGGTCGCGGTTAGAGAGTCAGGTCACCTTCAGTTGATGACCCGTCCGCGATATCGCTTGTGCGATGCCCGCCGTTCCGGGAACCCGCCGGTAGGGCCCAGAGGATCATTCTTCCGATGCGCTCGGAGGATATCACCCCGATGACACCCGTCCACGTCGGTGAGCGTTTCACCCGCCAAAAGTTCGTCAACGCGTGGTCAGGATGATACGCAAAACGGGTATGTCATAATGGGACGTAGTCGCGTGCGAGCCGAGCGCATCCATGGTCTCCCTGTGAATGCATTGAGCGATGTGAAGCGATTGAGCAAAGCGATGACGGACGCAAGTCCGCCCGACGTCCCGAGCGACGCCGAGGAGAAGCTGCTGCAGGTCGCCTTTCAGATTCACAACGGACCGGCGCAGTGTCTCGCGACGGCGCTCGCGCTGTTTCGGGCCATGGACCGGCACTTGCCGCCGGAGATGGCGGAGGCGCGCGAGTCGTTGCGGGCCACGATCGCAAGCACCGAAGCGGCGCTTGAGTCTACGCGCCGGGCCATCGGCGCGCTGCGCTCGCCTGCGTCCGGTCCCGCGATCGGCACGTTTGCCACGTATCTGCGCGACGCGTTCGAGGAGGTTCGTGCGCACACCGAGGCGGAACTTTCCCTCGACATCGGGCCGATCGACGACCTGCCGTCCGGGACGGTGACGGGGCTCGCAGAGGTGGGGCGCGAGGCGCTGGTGAACGCGGCCCGGCACGCAGCGGCGCGGCACATCTGGGTCACCCTGCAGCGCACGCGTCGCGCGGTCGTGCTCGAGGTGAAGGATGACGGCCGCGGGTTCGAAGTTGGGCGCGCCGGCGAAGGCCGGCGGGAGGGCGGATTCGGGCTGGCCCTCATGCATGACCAAATGCGCCTGCTCGGGGGCACATTGAATATTCGGAGGGTTCCGGACGAGGGCACGGTGGTGCGGGCGTCCATTCCGTTAGCGGAGGGGGCGGGCGCGTCGGTGCGGCGGGTACGTCGCTCCGCCACCGCGTGATTATTTCTCCCGGGACGGGGGCAATCTGATGACGATCCGGCTGCTGATCGTGGACGATCAGAGCTTGACCCGTGTGGGACTGCGGGTCGTGCTGCAGGACGCCCAGGACGTGGAGGTTGTCGGGGAGGCCGAGAGCGGCCCCGAGGCGGTGCGTCTTGCAGCCCAGCTCAATCCCAACGTCGTCCTCATGGATCTCAAGATGCCGGGCGGCGACGGGATCGAGGCGACGCGCGCGATCAAGCAGCAGTGCCCGGCGACGCAGGTGCTGATCTTGACGGTGTACAGCGAGCCGGGGCTGTTCCGCAAAGCAATCGCCGCCGGCGCCGTGGGATACGTGCTCAAGGACATCTCGCCGGAGAATATGATCCGCGCGATCCGGGCCGTACACCAGGGCAGAACCATGATCAACACCAACGTCGCGCGCCAGTTGCTTGAGGAACTCGCCAGCAACGGATTCGGCACCGAGCCGGTGCGGCGGGGTCTCCACGGTCTGACGGACCGCGACCTCGAGGTGCTGGTGGAAGTCGCCCGAGGTCTCGCCGACAAAGAGATCGCGGCCAAGCTCTTTCTGTCCGAGTCCACGGTGAAGAGCCATCTCCGTTCGATTTATCGTCGCCTGGGTCTGCGGAACCGCGCGCATGCTGCGGCGTGGGCGATCGAGAAGAACCTCCTCCAGCCGCAGGCCGCGTGGCCGCGGCCCGACATCGCGGCGGAGGAAGCCCCGGATGCCGTGGCGCCCACAAAAGAAGGCTTGCCGCCAAGCGACACCGGCCCGGCCGCGAAGCCCGGTCGGGCGTCCCCTTCGACCGACTAACCGCCGGAGCTGAGTTCGACGCGTCCGATCTGACGGAAACAGCACGCTGCCTCCGCGCGTGTAGACGGTCCACCGTGGATCCACGCGGAGCAGACTAGGCCGGCCGTTTCCTGGGCATAGAAACATACTGCGGGGCTTCCGAACGGGCAAACCCGTCGCGAGGCGGGGACGCAAAGCCACGGGACTTCTAGCGAAGTCGGCCGGGCTGCCGAAGAGCCGGAACCAGCCCCGAATGGAGGTACATCATCATTCGCGGCTGGTTCCTGATTGCGTGCGCGTTGTCGGCACTGCTTGCGTGGTCGACGCCACTCGCCTTCAAGACCTCGCGTGCACGGGTCCCGCTGGCACTCGGAACGACGGAGCCCGTCGCGTACGCGCTGCCGTATCACCTCGAAGCCGTGCCGGCCCGCCCGGATCTCGCGACGACGGTGCTCAACCTCCTCAACGAGACGCGCGTCGCCGCGGGACTCGCGCCGCTGATGCCTCATGAGACCCTGCAGCGAATCGCGCGCGCGTACGGCCGGGAACTGTTCGCCCGCGGCACCCTGTCGCACGTTTCACCCGATGGGAAGACGCCGCGGGACCGCGTCGTCGGCGCTGGTATCCAGGTCCGCGTGGTCGGGGAAAACCTCGCGTACGCCGACGACGTGACCGAGGCCCACGATGCGCTCATGGCGAGCGCGCCCCACCGGTCGAACATCCTCTACCCGGGGTACCGCCTCGTTGGGATCGCCGTGCTCGACGGCGGCTCCGATGGCGTAATCGTCGTCGAGGACTTCACCGACGACAGCGTGTCCTACCCGTTGGCCAAGTGGTGGAACAGCCCGGCGACCGCCTCGACGCCACGCCGCTGACCGGTTATCGTGCCAGCAGGCGATGGCGCAACCGCCGGGCGCCGGCGGCGCGCCGGTGCGCATATGCGCGCGCCCGTGCCCACTGCACGTGGACCCGATCCGCGACGAGCGCCGCGTAGCGCGGGGACGCATCCCCGTCGGCCCACCGCATCACCGCGATCCGTACGAGCGCTTCGAGCGGCGAGGGGCGGCGGAGCACCGTCGTCCAGGCGCGGCGTTGTACCAGCCGGTCGATGGAGTGACCACGACGGGGGCGGATCGCCGCGAGCACCGGCGCCGGAACGTCCGCATCCAGGAGCGCCTGGGCCGCCCGCAGGGTCAGCCGGAGCGGCGCCCGGAGATGCCGGCTCGCGCGCGCGCACGCGACGAGGCGGTCCCAGTCGACGCGGTGGCGGCGCATCGTCTCTGCGGCGTCGTACAGATATCGAAGGACCGGCTTGCTCTCCCACGTCTCCCGCGCGACGTGTACGCTGAGGGCCACAAGGAGATCCTCGGGGGACGGCAGCAATGCCGTTTCGTGTCCCACCTGCACGAGCGCCGCCCGAGCAAACAGCCCCGCGTAGTCCATGTCGATCGCGTGGAACGGTTCCGCGTACTGCCAGTGGATGTCGACCGGCAGGCGCTGCCACGAGGGCGCGAAGTAGCAGTGTTCGTACGCGCCGGTTCGACGCTCCGGACCTCCCGGGGCGTACCCGGCGCCGCGCATCGCCTGGGCGGCCACGGCGATCTCGTCTGCGGGCACGAGGAGATCGAGATCCGTGAACGGTCGGAGCGACGTGTCCTCGTAGATGAAGCGCGCCAGCGCGGCCCCCTTCAATAACATCGCGCGGACCCCGGCGGCCGCAAGCGCCCGCAGGACCGTTTCGAGTTCCGCGTAGGCCCTGGCGGTGCGCTGTGCACCTTCGTTGTACTGGCGCGTCAGCGTCGCGGACGCGGACGCCGGCACGCCGGTCGCCGGTGCGCCCCCGCGCACCCGCGCGCATACGATCGAGGAGATCCCCTCGCGTTGCGCGAGAGCCAGGATCGTCTCCCAGGTGCCGTCCGGCAGCACCGTGGCCGGGCGCCCGTCGCGGAGGAGGTCCAGGAGTGCGTGCTCGGCCGGGGACATCGCGACTATGCGGTGAATCCGCCGGACCGCCGGACCTCGTAGAGCGCCACCCGGCACGCCAGCAGCGCGACCGGCAGGAGTACTGCGGCGAAGACGAGCAGGGCGCCGAGATCGCCCTGAAGCGCCGCCGGTCCGTCGCCGCGGATCGCGGCCAGGCGGAACGCCCGGAGGGCGTGCGTCAGCGGCACAAACTCGGCCGCGCGCTGCAGCACGGGCGGGAGTACGGTCGACGGGTAGAACACGCCGGCCAGCAGCACTGAGATGCTGGCGAGTGTTCCGGTGAGGACGTCGGGGCGCCGGAACAGCAGCACAAACGCCGCGGACAGCATGCCGAGCGGGATGAACGTCGCGATGGTCGCGGCGGCGACGACCGCGACGCCGGCCAGGTTCGCGTGGGCGAGGTGCATCGGAAACACCACACTCGCCAGTACGAAATAGAACAGCGCCTGCCCCGCGGCGATCACGAGCGTCCACAACGACGATCCGAGTGCCATCACCGGCAGAGACGTGGGCATGACGAGCAGGGTCTCGAAGGTCCCGCCCAGCTGCTCGTTGCGGATCGCCGCGGCACACGCCCCCATCATTGCGGCAAAGAACGTCGCGGTGGAGACGCCTAGCACGACGAAGGTGAAGTAGTCGCCCCCCGCTGCGCGCAGCGACGGGATCGCCGACGGGTAGATCAGCCGCCCGAGATAGTATAACGTGGGCACGGCGAACCCGACCGCCATGATCTGCCATGCGAGTGCGAGGCGCGACGTGCTGGCGAGGAGATAGTCCCGGCGGAACAGCGCGAGCACCGGCGCGGTCATTCCGTCGCCCCCAGCAGCGCGCGGTAGCGCCGCGTCAGCCCACCTGCGCCGTCCATCGAGACGATCTCTCGAACGGTGCCGCCGGCGAGAATCGCGGCCCGGCGGCACAGTGCCTCCGCTTCGTCGAGGTTGTGGGTGGCCATGACCACGGTGCGCCCTTCCTCTCTGGCGAGCTTCGCGGCCAGCGTGCGGAATCCCGCGGCGGCCATCGGGTCGAGGCTCCGCGTCGGCTCGTCGAAAAGGAGCACCGGCGGGTTACCGAGCAGCGCCCTGGCAATCGCGAGGCGCTGGCGCATGCCGCTCGAGTAGCGGCCCACCGGCTCGCGGGCCATCGGGAGCAGATCCAGACGCTCGAGCGCGTCGACTGCTCGCCGCCGGGCCTCGGACGCCGGAAACCCGAGCAACCCTGCAAAGAAATCCAGGTTCTCGAGCCCGCTCAACCGCCAGTAGAATCCGCGATCGTCGCCGGCGGCCAGTCCGATCGCGCGCCGGACCCGGTGTCCCTCGCGCGCCACGTCCGCGCCGTTCACCCGCGCCGTTCCTTCCGAGGGAAGCAGGAGGGTGGCGAGTATTCTTAGAAGCGTTGTTTTACCGGCGCCGTTGGGCCCCACGAGACCGAAGACTTCACCAGACGCAATCTCCAGGGTCGCGCCGTGGAGAGCGCGGACCGAGCGAGCGCCGGTGCGCGGCCGGGAGACGATCGCCCAGGGCGGTCGGCGGAAGGTTTTTCCAAGGTTCTGCGTCGTAATCATCGGTGCCGCCCCACCGGCCCGCTGGGGTCACCGAATGACCGGTGCGGCGACAATCGAATGATACCAAGCGGCGCCGGTCTCGGCCGATTGATCGACGGGATGATCGGAAGTGTCAAACAGATAGAGACAACCTGATCCTTTGGGTGATCGGGACGCCGGCCGTCCTAGGATACAATTGCTCCACCGCAGCCGGGCGGGACCCCACGCGGCACGAGCGCGTGGGAGGGCGATGGCGGGAGACCAGAACATGTTCGGTTTTCGTGGCGGGGTAACGGTGCAACCGATCCCATTCGATCTCGGGGTCATGACGTCGTTTTCGCCCGCACCCCCCGGCCCGCCGCCACCGTCCGGTGGCGGTGGCGGTGGGGGCGGCGGCGGTACTGGCGGTGGTGGTGGCGGCGGTGGCGGTGGCGGTGGTAATGGTGGTGGTGGTGGCGGCGGTGGCGCTGGTTGGCTCGCGCTCGGGCTGTTACCGCTCCTGTTTGGAATTCCGCTGTTGGCGCACGCCCCTCAGCCAACGGCTCCGGTCGCCGCGGTCGTTGCGCCGGTAGTGACGAGCGGCACGACCGGGGCGACAGACGGTGCATCAACCACGACGACTACGCCGCCTACGGGGACAGCCCCGGTGGTACTCGCTCAGGGCCCGCGGACGGTCGCGCCCCCGCACAGGCCGGTGGCCGCGGTCGCTGGCCCGATGACTCACGGCGGCCACGTGTTGCCGTTTACAGGGGCGAACCTGTGGCTTCCGTTTATGGCCGGCGCGCTCTTGATCTGGACCGGTGTCTGCCTGCGGTTCCTCCGGAAGCGCGTCCTCGGACCGGGTGCGGTCGCGCCCGACGATGACTCGCAGTCGCCGCTTCCAAGCTAGCCTCCTCGGCGTCCTCTCCGTCGCCTGTGTGCTCGCAGGCATTACCCTTGTTTTCTTGCCCGGCGTCTGGACGGTCACGACGGGGTTGGGGGCCGGGAGCGCTCAGATCAACGCCCTCGCCGCATGGGACAAGGACACCGGGACTGAGCGCACGTCTCCGGCGGACGCGCTCGTGATCAGCATCCCGCGCCTCGGTGTGCGGCGGTACGTGCCTGATGGGGCGACGCCAGACCATCTGCGCCGCTATGGCGTGGGCCGGATTTCCTGGACGGGGTGGCCCGATCGCCCGGGTCTCGTGGGCATCGCGGGACACCGCACCACGTACGGCGCTCCATTCTTCTGGATCAACAGGCTGCAGCCTGGAGACTCGATCGAACTCGACTACCACGGTCGGCGTTACGCGTACCACGTGGTCCGGCAGGAGACTGTCACGCCCGACCGGGCGGATGTGCTCGACCCCGACATGCTTCAGCACCAGGTTGCGCTCGTGTCGTGCACGCCGTGGTACAGCGCCGCATATCGCCTCGTGGTGTTCGCGGACCTCGCCGACGTCACGGCCCTTGCTCCTGCCCATGCCGGGCGGTGACGACGCCGGGGAGACCGTACCGGTTTCTCCGGCACACCAGGACGATTCGACCGATCCTGCACGGGTAACGTTTCTGGCTGCGGCGCTTGACGACGAGGTCGTGCTCCTCGACCTCGTCCGGGGACAACTCGTGTTGCTGGATCCCGCCGCGGCGCGGGTCTGGCGGGCGTGTGACATCCCCGCGACGTCGTTCTCAGGGTCGGCCGGCCGGCGCGCGGCCGGAATCCTGCGCCGTCTCGCCAACGCCCGTGCGGTCGTTCGTCACGGCGACCGGTGGGCGTGCGCGCCCGTGCGGTGGGTGTGACGGCCCCGGTCCACCTCACGCTCGGCGACTGGGGCGTTCAGATCTCTGGTCCGGAGTCGGCGGCAACGACGCTCGCCACCGTGCTCGCGGGATTGCGCGTGTACGGCGAGACGCCCGCGGCGTTCGAAATCGCCATCTCGCCCGACCTGGGGTCCGCGACCGGCAGCGTTGAGATGCGCCCCCTCTGGACGATCGCGTTGCCCTCCTCCGGCTGGCTTGGGACCCTCGTGGGGCACACGATCGCCACGCTGGCGACATTGCTCACGCGGCTCCTGTTCGTCCACGCGGGAGCTGTCTCCGTGGACGGGCGGGGATGCGTTGTGATCGGCGAAAGCGGCGCGGGAAAAACGTCGCTCATTGCGTCGCTCACACGCCTCGGGGCGCGCTACGTCTCGGACGATCTGGCGCTGCTCGATCCGGGGGCGGGAACGATCGTGCCGGTTACGGTTCCACTCGCGGTAAAGGTGTGGACCGCTCGCGCCGCAGGGACGCTGCCGCCCGGCCGCGAGGTGGCGTCCGAGGGAGGCACCCGCTACTGGCTGCCGGACGCCGTCGCCGCCGGTCCGGTTCCGGCGGCAGAGTTCGTGTTTCTGCGGCCTGGGGGGCGGGTGCCCCGCACCCGCGCGCTGACGCGCGCCGGCGCGTTGCTCGCCCTGGCTCGACACACCTCATCGTTTGCCCACCGTCACCGGGTGGAGGACGCGTTTATCGGCTTCGCAAGAATCCTCACGGCCGCGCAGTGCCTTGCGGTCGAGAGCCGCAGCCCCGCGGCGTTTGCGCCCGCGATGTTGGCGCGCCTGCGCGCCGCCTCCCCGCAGGGGCACTGAAGACCGCCCGCGCTACGCGTCGCGTTCCCAGCGCGGGCCGGACGCGGCCTGTACGATCCGGCCCCACGCCGGAAACTGTTCGTGCGAGAACACGAGCAGCGTCGGGCGTCCGGCCACGGCGGCGATGATCCGTTCGCGCGAGGCGCGCAGCGCCGCGGCGTCGCGGTTGGGCGGCACCCAGTCGATGCGTGCGACCTCGCACGGATGATGGAACAGGTCCCCGAGATAGTAGAACTCCTTCCCCGCGGCTCTCAACCGCACCGCGAGGTGGCCGGGTGTCTCGCCCGGGGTCGGCACGAGCGTGACCCCCGGGACGATCTCGTGCTCGCCGTCGATCGGGTCGAGGAGGCCGAGCCGCTCGATCAGCCCGAGGCGCGTCACGTGGTCCGATGCCGGGTCGCGGCGCGCCGGATTGCCGTCCCAATCCTGACGGCCGATGAGGTGGCGGGCGCGAGGAAAGCGGGGCACCAGTCCGCCAGCGCGTTCGGCGGCGACCCCCGCGAAGTGGTCGGCATGCGCGTGTGTGATCACGACGTGCGAGACTTCGTCGGGCCGTTCCCCGATGCGCTCCAGCGCCGCCGCGAGGCCCGGCGACCGCGTGAGGCCGGGCCACTTTGCGGCGAACTCGCGCTGCCACGCGGACGCGGGATCGTCCAACCCGGGGTCCAGCACGATCGACGCGTCGCCCACGCGCAGGTGCGCCGCGATCAGCCCGAGTCTGACCTTGCCCTCCGCGTCCGCGTCCGGCATCGCACGGCGGCGTTCCTCATCGGAGATCGAGAACCGCGGCGTCCACACGAGCGTGCCCTCGGAGACGACGGTGACGACCGCGTCCCCCACGCGGCGCGACGCCACGAACTCTGTCACAGGCAGACCTCCTCCCGCGCGCCGGTGTTACGCGTATACGTCGTCCCGCTCGATCCCCGAACCCGGCCGCAGCAACTGATACAGGATGATTGCGCCGAGCGCGCCGAGGCCTAGGTTGTTGATCTCAAACGCGCCCGCCTTGATGTCGGCGCCGCTCGCGGCCAGGATCAACGGGATCGCCGCGGTCGCGAGATTCGCCCGGTTCGAGAAATCCACGCGGCCGTCCACCCAGATCTTGCCGCCGATCGCCGCGATCAACCCGAACAGATAGAGCTCGATGCCGCCGAGGACGCTCAATGGGATGCTGCCCACGAGGCCGCCAAATTTCGGGATGAACCCGAGGAGGATCGCGACGACCGCCGCGGTCGCGTACACGGAGATCGAGAACACCCGCGTGACGCCCATGACGCCGATGTTCTCAGCGTAGGTCGTCTCGCCGGTGCCTCCAAACAGCGCGCTCAACATCGTGCCGAGTCCGTCGCCCATGAACGCGCGGCCGAGAAAGCCGCTCAGATCCCGCTTCATCAGGCCGCTGATCGCGTACACGTGGCCGGTGTTCTCCGCGATCAGCAGAATCGGGACGAACCAGAACAGGCTGAGCGCCTTCCAGGTGAACTGCGGCGGGAAGCTCAACTTCGGATGGCCGAGCCAGGGTGCGCCGCTGACGAGCTGCCAGTTGACGTGGCAGCCGGCCGCGGCCGCCGCGCACGCGGGATCGAGCAGCGCCACCACGTAGCCGACGACGATCCCGATCAAGATCGGCAGGAGGCGGAGGAATCCCCGCAGGTAGACGCTCGCGAGCACCGCGGCCAGAATGGTCACCGTGGCCGTGACGAGGTCCTTCGAATAGCTCCCCCAGGCGACCGGGGCGAGAGCCAAACCGATGACCGCGACCACGGCGCCGGTCACGACGGGCGGCATGAAGGCCCGGATGATCCGGGTGCCGGCCCGGTGGACCACGAACCCGGCGACGAAGTAGAGGGCGCCCGCGATGAAGATCCCGGCGAAGGCGAGCGGCTGATTGTGTCCAGCGCCGCCCTGGATCGCGAGCACGGAGCCGATGAACGAGAAGGACGAGCCGAGGTAGCTCGGTACCTTGCCGCCCGTGATGGCGAGGAACAGCAGCGTCGCGATCCCGCTGAACAGCAGCACCGTGTTGACGTTGAAGCCGAGGATCAGCGGGACCACGACCGTGGCGCCGAACATCGCCATCACGTGCTGGATGCCCATGAGCGCCGTCTGCCCCCAGGGCAGGCGGTCCTCGGGATAGTAGATCGGTTCCTGCGCGGCGGTCGAAGCGGCCATCGTGATCAGCCTCCCCCCGACGAATCGACCTGAGGGAGGGCTGTTCGCTGGTAACGGCGCGGTACCCTCCGGCGCGAGGCGACCTGTTTTCGGCGGTGGCTACGGCTTGAGCGAGGGAGGGTTCGGAGCGGACGGATGTTCCTGAGGAGAGCCGCTGATGGCGAACCGGCAAGCTGTCCGTATGGACGCGATCTGAAGCCTGATGAACAAATAGCAGCCGGACCTTTCGTTGCTTGAGGCTACGTTGGCCGCCATTTGTCTCAACAAACGACCCGCCTCACCGGGAGAGCGCGCGATGACGATTACTCCCAGCCCGTCCGGATCCACTTGAGGGCGGTCCGGTTCTGGAGCGTCTCATCGATGCGCCGCAGATAGGCACTCAATTGACCAGCATGATGCTGTACATGGCGGATGTTGTACACGTGCAACTCACCGCGCGAAAACGGCAGCCAGGCGAATCCCGAGTTGCGTTCGAGGGACTCACGTGTTTCGGCGGCAAGCGTTGCTACCGCCTTCTGCCGGCAGATCGCCACGTATGCGCTTAGCTCGCTTTTGTCGAAGCGTCTGCTCGGAATCTCCGCGTGGAACTCGTCCCACCCTCGGGGATGAAGACCGTCCCGCGGCTGAAATGACTCTTCGTTCGGTGAAAGGTACAAATCGACAAAGCAGAGCGTGTGGTAGGCGACGGTCCAGAACGTGAATTTGGCGATTCTGCCGTCCCAATGCGTCGCAGGACACTTCTGGATGCACGCATTGAGCATGCACAGCGACGCCCCGAATTGGCCCGTGAGAATCTTCCGGACGTAGTCGATCATGGCTGCCCCTCCCTTGCACGGATCCGCCGCGCTCTTCGACCCTTGCCCACATCTGCCCACTCCCCGAGCGGCGGGAACACATGTCTGCGCGAACAGAAGGCGCGTCTGTACGGTATTGGCCCCGCGCCGAATTTCCTCCCGAGACGGCGTTGGGGCGCACGGTCATGTCAGGCGCGGATGTACGATCGTCAGACGTACGCCCCACGGCCGGCGTTGTGATGGGCCGCGAGGATCCGGGAGCAGGGGGAACAACGCGCTCGATGGAAGACAAGGAGCATGGCACAGTCACCGGCATTCCCACCGATCTTCGACGGTCACAACGACACGGTGCTCAGCCTCGAAAAGACGGGGCGATCGTTCCTGGAGCGATCCGCGGAGGGGCATATCGACCTGCCTCGGTCGCGCACCGGCGGCCTCGGCGGCGGCTTTTTCGCGGTCTACATTCGCGATCCCATCATCGCGGACAAAGAGCGGGCGGGCGCGGGCGGGCTTGACCCCGTGCTCGGCATCTACGGCGACGAGCGCACGTGGCCCGAGCCGATGTCCCTCGGATACGCGCAGTCGATGGCGGTGGATCTCTTCGGGCGGTTGCTCCGGGTCGCCGAAGGGTCCGGGGGACAGGTCAAGGTCGTCCGCACCGCGTCCGAGTTGCAGCACAATTTGGATCACGGGATCTTCTCGATGTTGCTGCACTTCGAGGGCGCGGAGCCGCTCGATCCGGAGGGGCGTGCGCTCGAGACGTTCTACGCGGCGGGGCTCCGGTCCGTTGGTCTCACGCACAGCCGGCGCAACCGGTACTGTCAGGGCGTGCCGTTTAAATTTCCCAGTTCGCCCGACCTCGGGCCGGGCCTCAACGACGCCGGCAAGGCGCTCGTCCGCCAGCTCAACGTGCGGAAGGTGATGATCGATCTCTCGCACCTGAACGAGCAGGGGTTCTGGGACGTCGCGAAGCTGAGCGACGCCCCGCTCGTGGCGACACACTCCAATGCGCACGCGCTGTCGCCGACCCCGCGAAACCTCACCGACCGGCAACTCGACGCGATCCGCGACTCCCGGGGCGTCGCCGGGTTGAATTTCCACGTCGGGTTCCTGCGCAAGGACGGCGGGCGGGACGTGAACACACCGATCGCCACCATGGTGGATCACATCGAGTACATGGTTAAGCGAATGGGGATCGACCATGTCGCGCTGGGGTCCGATTTCGACGGCGCCACCATGCCGGAGGAACTTCGGGACGCGGCGGGGCTGCCGGCGTTGGTGCGGGGCTTCCAGGATCGCGGATACCAGGGTGAGGACCTGCGCAAGCTGCTCCACGGCAACTGGGTGCGCGTGCTGCGGGAGACCTGGGGCGGCTAGCGCGGGACGCACGGGGTCCGACGTCGGTCCCGGCCGATGTCGACGCGGCCCGCGCCGGGTCAGCGGTCGAGCACCTCGGATCGACCCATCGGGCTGACGTATTCCCGCACCTCTGCGATGCGGTTGTCGCGGACGCGGAGCCCCTACACGAAGGGCATACAGAGCGGGGTCAGCCCCGTATGTCGCGACGAACGCGAGTGTGCTGACCGGTACTACGTCGCGGCGCGAACCAGCTTCTCGCGATAGTGTTGCCGGAACTTGGCCAGCTTGGGCGCGATGACCGCGCGGCAGTACGGCTGGCCGCCGTTGTTCGCGTAGTACTCCTGATGGTAGGCCTCGGCTTTGTAGAATGTTGCAAACGGCGTGATCTCGGTTACGATCGGCTTCGGCCACAGCTTCGCCACGGTGATCTCCCGGATCACCTGCTCGGCCACTGCCTTTTGCTCCGGTGTGTGGTAAAAGACCGCCGACCGGTACTGCGTTCCGACGTCCCCACCTTGCCGGTTTAACGTCGTGGGATCGTGCGTGGTGAAAAAAACCTCCAGGATCTCTTTGAGGGAGATCACGGAAGGATCGAACGTCACCTGGACGACCTCTGCGTGGCCGGTCGCACCGCTGCACACCTGCTCATACGTCGGGTTCGGCCTCGTCCCGCCTGAGTATCCCGATTCCACCTTCTCGACACCCCGCAGCTCCGAGAACACCGCCTCGGTGCACCAGAAGCAGCCTCCCGCGAGCGTGATGACCTCGTGTCCTTGTGCGTGCTCCATCGGTCCACCCTCCGTCGTGTCAGGCCGTCGCGGCGCTGTTCGGCGACGCCCCATTCTCCATACGACGGCCGCATCGGAATTCATCCCACCCGCGAGTTCGTGCGCCGGGCGCCCGATGCGAGCGACACTGTTGGGATCGCTCGGACGGTTAGCGCGAACCGTGCGACCCGATTCCGTAGAGCGCGGCCGCGTTGTCGTGGAGCAGCAGCCGCGCCAGCGCGTCGCGGTCCGCCCGCGGGAGGTAGCCGCGCGCCTCGACCGCCTGCGCCGCGACATCGAGCGCCTGCCGCGCGTGGCGGGCGCCCAGCCAGAACAGCTCCGGGATCGAGAACGCGTCCGTGGCCAGCAGGATCTTTGTGGCCGGCGCCATCGCGAGCGCATCGGCGATCGCGTCCGCGGCGCCGTGCGCGAGAAACGGGATGGTCAGGGAGAGATCCACGTGCACGTGCGGGTAGACCGCAGCCAGCCACGCCGCCTCGCGGACGTACGGGTGGCTGTGGAGGAGTACGAGCGGGGCGCCACGGAACGCGGGCTCCTCGATGATCGGCCGCAGCCATACGGGGTTCACGAGGCGCAGGTCGAGGTCGCGATCTCCGAACCCGGCGTGGATCTGCACGGGCAGGCGCCGTCGCGCGGCCACCTCGAGGGCGCGTCTCAGGAGGGTGTCCAGAAGCGGTTTGGACTGCAGGCGCGGGCGGCCCGCCAGGAACGCGGCGCGCGTCTCGCTGAACGCCGTCTCGCGGGCGTCCTGATCCCACAGGTCGATCGCGAGCCCGGTCCGGTACGCGATGATCGTCTTGAACGCCCACAGGTCCGCCTCGGCGGCGGCCTCCACCGCCGCGACGAACCGATCTTGAAAGTCGCGCCACGTCGTCGCCCCAGGGACGAGGCGCTCCGCGAGCGTCTCCAGCCGAAGCACGGGAAACGCCGGGCAAGGGAGGAGGGCCCGCAGGCCTTCGAGGTCGTAGTGCTCCTGCACGCGCAGCCCGAGATCGACCAGGATGCCCGCGATGCCGGCGTCCGCGAGCATCTTGCGGACGAGCCGGTCGAGTGGCCACCCCGCCCGGGCGGCGAACACCGCGTCCTCAGTCGGGGCACACCCGAAGAACGTCGCCAGATCGCGCAGCGCCCGTCGGTAGAAGAGGCTCCACGGCACGTGTCGTTCGATGATCTCGGCGGCGTCGCTCTCGGTGAAACAGGCGCGGAACTCGCGCGGCGTGGCGGGTTGCCGGAGCAGCAGAGAGTGGGCGTGCTGGTCCAGGAGGGGAATATGGGCGAAGGGGTCGTCCATCACCGCACCGGTCGCCTCAGTACTTCAGGAGGTGCGCCTGCACCTGGGTGTCGTCGGGCAAGTCCCGCAGCCCGTCCCATTCGCCGCGCCGGACGGCGATGTAGGAGCGGGCGAGCGGGGCCCCGAGCGCGTCCAGCAGCACGGGATCGTCCAGGAGCGCGTCCACGGCCTCGCCGAGGGTGCGCGGCAATGCGCGAATGCCCCGCGCGGCGCGCTCGGCTTCGGGCAGGTCCGCCGGATCTCCCGTGACGGGAGCGCCGGGCGGCAATTCCCGGCGAAGGCCGTCGAGTCCGGCCGCGATGACGCCGGCGAGCGCTAAGTACGGGTTCGCGCTGCCGTCCGCGGTCTTAAGCTCCAGGTTGAACGAGGTGGGACCGCGCCGCGGCGATACGATTCGGACGGCCGCCTCCCGGTGGTCCACGCCCCAGCAGGCGAATGCACCGGCCCACGTGCGGGGGCGCAGACGCGCGTAGGAGTTCACGGAGGGCGTGGTCAGCGCGCACAGGCCCGGCAGGTGGTGGAGCAGGCCCCCGACCCAGGCGTTGCCGTCCCGCGAGAGGTACGCAGGATCGCGTTCGTCATACAGCGCATTGCGCCCACCCCGCCACAGGCTGAGGTGCAGGTGGCACCCGCTGCCGGCCGCGTCCGGCACCGGCTTCGGCGCGAACGACGCCACCGTGCCGTGGCGGAGCGCGACGCCGCGCACCGCGTCGCGCAGCAGCACGTGACGGTCGGCGGCGGCGACCGGGGCTGCGTGGTGGATCGAGATCTCAAATTGACCCGGGCCGGACTCGGGATAGAGCAGGCCGACCCCGAGCCGCATCGTGTTGAGCGTGTCGATCAGGTCCCGCACCGTGTCGTGCGCCTGATCGTGCGCGACCGTCATGGCGAAGTTGGTGCGGTCCACGGGCTCGTAGCCTGCGCCGGTCGGCCGGAACAGATAGAACTCCGGTTCGAACGCCGCCTGGATCTCGATCCCGTCGGCGGCGGCCGCCGCTACGGCGCGCTTGAGACACGCGCGCGGGCACTGCTCCCACGGCGCGTCGGACATCGTCACGAAGTCGCCCAGCATCGTCGCGCATCCGGCACTGTACGGAAGCGGCGTGAACGTCGCCGGATCGGGAATGAGCCACGCCTCGCCCGCCGCGGTGAGGCCACTCGCGGCCAGGACCGTGTCCCTCATCATGGGGAGCGCCTGCTGGGCGACGCTGAACCCCACGCCCCACCGGAGGACATCCTCAAGTCCGTCGAGCGGGACGGTCTTCGCCCGGATGAGGTTGGCGTTGTCGCAGTATGCGATCCGGACGAGGCTCACGCCGGCGGCGCGCGCGCGGTCGGTCAGCGACTCCATGGCACGCTACCGATTCGAGGCGCGCGAGCCGATCACCCCCGCACGGCCGCGGCGTCCTCGGCGAGTGGTCCGGCGCGCCGCCGGGAACCGGGCGGCGCCTCGCGGACGTTTGACGACGCGGGCGGAATCGGGGAATAATCAACGGAGGAACGCGAGTGTGGCCGCTGCACCGTTCGGCTCGTGCGTCTTGGGGGTGCGCGGAGTGAGGACGGTATGATGGATCCTGGCAGGAAGCCTATCGCCCTGTTCGTTGCGGCCGGCGCGACGATCGCCGTGCTCGCCGCCGGGTTGGCGTATGTGGGGCGCAACGGCCTCCCGGGCGGCCTGGTGGCACCGGCGGGACACTCGCAGGTCTCGCCTCGCTCGGCCGGCGGAGCCCACGGGCCGGTTTCCGCCCCGCCATCGGTACCCGCGCAGAGATCCGGCGGTGCGAGCGGAACCGGCGCGGAGGGCCGCGGCGCCGCTTCTGCTCCCGCGTCGGGCGTTCACCCGGCGACGCCGCGTGTCCACACGTCAACGCCGAACGGTCTGGGTGCGTCCACTTCGGCGCGCACCCGGGCGTCGATCCACCTCACGTTCCCCCGACACTGGCGCCCGACCACCTATGAGATCGGGCCGGCGAAGCCTCGGCCACCCGTCACCCTTGTTTCACCGGTTCCGCTCGACTGCGCCGCCTGCCCGCCGAACGCGGTCAACCACTGACGACGCGGCCCTTGGCCGCTTTCCCGCGGTGACCGCCGCGCAGCCGGCCGGGATCACCCGTCGTAGCTGCCCAAGATCGTCGTGAATTCGATCAGGTTCCCAAACGGGTCCCGGCAGAAAAACCGAGGCCGGTTGTGAATCGGCGGCGCGGCAAGCGGCGCGTGCCCGGCTGTCTCGAGCCGGCGGTGCACGTCCTCGAGGTCGTCCACCGCGAGTGACAGGTGGCGGCGATGCGTCGGATCGGGCGTGCCCTCGAAGAAATGCAGCTCGAGATCGCCGCGGCCGGCGGCGAACCAGACGAGGCGACTCCAATCCAGCGTGGCAGGAACCGGAATCTCGCGGAGACCGAGCAGGCGGCCGTAGAACTGGCGTACCTCGTCCTGCCCCCCTGGCCAGAACGGCGACGACACGTGCTGTAGTCGGGCCATCGCAGATCCTCTCCTCCTCGGCGCTGTACCGGCGGCACCCCGAGGGAGAAGTTCGCGCCGCGTGGGACGCGTCCTCCGGTCCGGCTGGGGATACGGGCGCGTCAGCCGACGCGTCCCGGCGCAGGGCCGGGCGTGTTGACGAGGCCGGAGCCTCGAGTTCGTCAGGACCGGAACAGGGTTTCGCGCCCGCCGGTGAGAACACTACGTTCTCACGTTCACGCGAAATGTGCGACTCGCGCCGGTCGGTGGACCGCTCGCGGCGCGAAGAGGGGGGAATCGATGGCAAGGATCGCGGCTGCACTGGTCTCGGTGGCACTGGGGATTGGCCTTTTTGTCGGATTGGGGAACGCGGCCCCGGGGAAGACGTGGAAGGTGGCGGTCGGCGCGGACTCGCCCGACCACGCGGTGCAAGTGCTAGACTACTTTCCGCGGTCGATCACGATCGACGCCGGCGACTCGATCACCTTCACCATGGCCGCCGTCGCGGACCACACGGTGACGTTGCTCTCGGGGGCGAAGCCGCTCCCGCTGGAGGAGCCACAGAAGGACGGACGCCTGCGGTTCCCGTCCAATGTGGCCTTTCCACAAGGGGGTCCCGCCTACAACGGTACCGGCCTCGCCAGCTCGGGCTTGATGTCCGGTCTCGGGAAGAGCTGGACGGTGACCTTTACCAAGCCCGGCCGGTACACGTACCAATGCCTGTTGCATCCGGCGCAGGTGGGGACCGTCGTCGTCCAGGCCGCGGGAGCGCCGTACCCTAAGACTCAGGCCGACTACGACCGGTTGGCCGCGCAGGCTCGGACGCAGGCGCTCGCCGCCGGCGCAAAACTGCGGGCGGCGACCCGAGCCACCGCGTCCAAGGGCGCACACGGGGCCGTGTACACCGCGCCGATGGTGGGCAACTATGCGCAGCGCCTGGCGCTATACCGGTTCGGCAGCGACACGTTGACGATCAAGGCCGGTGACACCGTCAAGTGGGTGATGACGGACCCCGACGAGATCCACACGGTCACGTTTGCGGGAATGGACTCGCTCCCCGACTTCATCGTGCCCTCGCCGAAGCCGCAGGGACCGCCTGATCTCTACTACAATCCGAAGGTGCTCGCGCCCGCGGGCGGCCCGACGCATACGGGCGTCGGGTTCTACAACTCCGGCATCCTGGTTCCGGTAACCCCGCCGGGGCCGACCACCTACAGCCTCAAATTTACCAAGCCCGGGACGTACACCTATTGGTGCGTGGTGCACGTTCCGGAGGGCATGCGCGGAACAGTCGTCGTCACGCCGTAGCGCGCGGCGCCAGGGTGAGACGCGGGCGGCGGGCGAGACCCCGCCGCCCGCGTTCGTTCCGGATCCGCCGACAACCGCCGGTCCGGAATCCCGCCCGCACGCGGCGGTTGTGGTCGTGGAGGTGCGCACGGAGGCCGCCGGCCGCGCCCATCAGCCGCGGATCCGCCGGAAGCACGTCACCAGGTGGTCGTCGACGAGGCCGACCGCTTGCATGAACGCGTAGCACGTCGTCGGACCGACGAAGGCGAAGCCCCGGCGCTTCATGTCCTTGCTCATCGCGCGCGACTCGTCCGTCTCGGCGGGAACGTCCCGGGGACTCCGCCGGGTTCTTTGGATCGGCGTGCCGTCGACGAACTGCCATACGTACGCGTCGAAGCTGCCGAACGCGTCACGCACGGCGAGGATCGCGCGGGCATTTGTCACCGCCGAGGCGATCTTGAGCCGGTTCCGGACAAGGCCGGGATCGCGGAGGAGCCGTCGGCGCCGGGCGGCGTCGAACCGCGCCACCGTCTCCGGATCGAACTCCTCGAACGCGGCACGGTAATGCGGGCGTTTCCTGAGGATGGTGATCCAACTCAGGCCGGCCTGCGCGCCTTCGAGCACGAGGAACTCGAACAATACGCGGTCATCGTGGACCGGCGTGCCCCACTCGGTGTCGTGGTAGGCCGTCAACAGCGGATCGCCCGCCGCCCACCAGCAGCGCGTCACCATATGCGGTCCCCCCGTGCGGCACCGATTGCCGGCGCCGCACCGCGCACCTTCTGCAGACGTGGGTCTGTCCCTGCCGTCGACGGGCCGCGCCTCCTCAGCGGCGTCGGCGCGGCCGGAGCGCCGATTGTGCGGAGGGGAGCGGCGCGCCGCGCTGAAGACCACCGGGACGTCCACGCGTCGGACGCGACGGCCAACGGGAGGCGCGCATGACGGGCCACGCAGGTCGGGTGAACGGGTTTACACAGATCGGGTATCTGGACTGCCCGGGGGGCGGTCAGGTCATCGTGGAGGGGCGCTATGCGTATGTGGGGCATATGGCGCCGCCCCATGGCACCAGCATCATCGACGTTGCGGATCCCGCTTCGCCCCGGCTCGTGGCGCGCCTGCCCGTCCCGGACGCCGTGCACTCCCACAAGGTGCGCGTCCTCGGCGACGTGATGCTCGTCAACCATGAGCGGTACGGCGCGGGCGCGGGAGACGAAGGTATCACGCCAGAGGTGGGCCTCAAGATCTACGATATCGGCGACCGGTCGCGGCCGCGCGAAATCGCGTTCTTCCGCACGCACGCCCGGGGCGTGCATCGCTTCGACTTGCAGGGTCCGCGCGTATTCATGTCCACCGAGTGGGAGGGTTTCGTCTCGAACATCCTCGCGATTGTGGACATTGCTGACCCCGCACGCCCTTCGCTTGTCGGGCGCTGGTGGCTTCCGGGACAGCACGCGGCCGGGGGAGAGGTGACGCCGGGCGGAGCGCACTATTGGATGCACCTCGCGCTCGCTCGCGGCGATCGGGCGTACGCGGCGTGCGGGCGCGCCGGCGCCGTCATCGTGGACATCTCCGATCCCCGTCGTCCCGCGACGGTCGGCGCCGCGGCGTGGAGCCCCCCCTACGATTCGCCGACGCACACGTTTCTGCCGGTGCCGCACCGCATCCGCGGCCGGGAGTTCGCGGTCGTCACCGACGAGGACGTCACCGATGACGTGCTGGAGGATCCGCCGGCGTTTATGTGGGTGCTGGACATTACCAACGAACGCCTGCCGGTGCCCGTGGCGACGTATCAGGTGGATCCGGCCGGGCTCGCGGTCGCGGGGAAGCGGTTCGGCGCGCACCAGCCGTGGGAGCATATCCGGGAAGACAACGTGGTGTTCCTCGCGTGGTTCAGCGGTGGAGTGCGCGCGGTCGACATTGCCAATCCCTACGCGCCCCGCGAGCTGGGATGGTACGTCCCCGCGGCGCCGGCGGGCGCAAGCGTGCCCCAAACCAACGACATTGCCGTGGATTCGCGAGGCCTGGTCTTCGCGATCGACCGGCATCGCGGGCTCAGCATTCTCGAGTTCGATCCCGCGCGCTAGCCCCGCGCGTGTGACCGGGTGTCTCGCACGCCGCACCACCGGGGTGCGGCCCACGGCCGGACCCGGCGTCTTGCCCGATCGGCCTGGATGGCTCGTTGCGGTTCGGCATGAGGTTCGGACCTCGCCGGAGAAGTAGCGCGCGACCGAATCGGGGGAGCGCCGCCGGTGTTCGTCCTGCGCCCGGACGTCGGGTCCGTCGCCCGATCGCGCGACGTCGGCGTGGCGATACGGGGCGACAGATCAGCGTGACCGCGGTGCGGCCGCGGGCGCCGGCGTGAAAACGGGCGCAACTTCCCTTCCGGTATCCGGGACGATGGTGAGACCCCTCGTCAGCGCGATCATTACAACTCACAACCGCGCCGGCCTTCTCGCAGAGGCGCTCTCTTCGGTCTACGCGCAGGAGCGGCGCGGGGAGTTGTTCGAGTTGGAAGTGATCGTGGTCGACGATGCGTCCTCGGACGACACCCCGGCGGTGGTCGCTCGATTCCCGGCCACGTACCTGCGTCACGGCGTGAATCGGGGCGCGGCGGCCGCCCGCAATACCGGCGTCGAGGCCGGCCGAGGCGCCTACGTCGCCTTTCTGGACGACGACGACCTTTGGTTGCCAAGCAAACTGCGGACCCAGGTGCCGGTGCTCGAGGCCCATGCGGACGTCGGGGTCGTGTACAGCTCCTTCGTGTTGACGCAGGACGGCCGGGAGAAGGAGTGGCCCGTGTTCGGACCGTCCGGCGATATCTTTGATCAGCTCCTGATGGGGAATTTCATCGCGATGATGACGACGCTTGTGCGCCGATCGGCGCTGTTGCAGGTCGGCGGGTTCGACGTCGAACTCGCCAGCGCAGAAGACTATGACTTCTGGCTCCGGCTCAGCCATCGCGTCCCGTTTCACTTCGTTCGTGGGCCTGTCGCCGCGGTGCGCCCGTCGCTGCAGGGTCTGGGGTCCAGCGCCGTGGCGACCGGCGCCAGTCGAAAGGTGCATCGCCGCATCGTCGCACGGGCGTTGGCGCTCGAGCCGAACCTCACGCCCGAGGCAGTGCAGGACGTGATCGACAACATGGAGTTGCGGAACGCCGAGCTCCTGTACATCATGCCACGCGCCGTCGCCCTCGCCCAGATGCTCGCCCACCTTGGGGAGTATCCGCGAGTGATCCGACATGTGGGGGTTCGCGAGCAGTTGGCAGCGCTCGCCTGCCAGGAGGCGGTCGACTCGCCTGATCCGTTTCACGCGGCCGCAGCGGTCTGCGGCGCGGTCGCGCAGGCTGCGGGTACCACGGGGGAGGCGCGGCGTCTCGCAAGCGCGGTGTGGACCGAGCTTGCCCTTCGGCTCTTGCGACAGCGGCGCGTGGGCCTCGCCGTGCGCGCGGCATGGGGAGGCGTGCGTCGTGATCCGGTACAGTTCGTCGGACGCGGGTTCGACGCCGTGCGCCACGCCGCGGGGCTCCGTGAGGTCGTGCGGACCGCCCCGCGCGATTTCACCCGTCGTCTGCAACGGCGTGCCACACTACCCGGATGACCGCACCGGGCATCGCGGCGGCGAGCGCCGACAGCGCGGTCATGGATCAGACCGTCCGCTGGACCTGCGGGTGATCCCGGCCCGCTCTCGTGGCAGTTCCGACGCCCAGCTGCGGACGGTGCCCAAACGCCGCGCCGGTCGGCGACTCGCGAATCCGTGCGGTCGGGTTGACCTCCCTCCTTTCCGAGCGTCGCGCGGAGTGCGTACGTTCCGGCCCGGCGGCGCGCGCTGAGGCGGACGTGACGCCCGGCGCAGGCGTGCGCTCCTTCGTCGTCGCGCGCGTTCTGTCGCCCGGGGGCTTTCGGGTCGCGAAGCAGGCGACGCGCTCAGTCGCACGAAACCTCCGTTCATGACGGCGCTCAGTCTTGCGCTCCGATTCATGCTCGTCGCCGCGGCCGTGTCGATTGTCACGGAGCAACTGCGCGTGCCGTACACGATCGCGCTCGTCCTCGCGGGTCTCGTGATCGGCAACATGCACCTTGCGCCTGCGATCCCAGTCACCCCCGAGATCCTCCTGACGCTGCTCATCCCGCCGCTGCTGTTCGAGGGCGGACTGCGCCTTCCACCCCGTCACCTGAAGACGTACTGGGGGCTGATCGGGCTCCTGGCGGTGCCCGGCACGCTGGTGACGGCCGCGGCGCTCGGCTGGGTCGCAAGCGCGCTGTTTCACCTGGACTTTCGCAGCGCGCTGCTGCTCGGCGCCATCGTTTCCGCGATCGACCCCGTGAGCGTGCAGGCGTTGCTGCGCGAGGCCAGGTTGGACCTCCGGCTCGGCACCGTGCTGGACGGCGAGGCGATCCTGAACGACGGTGTGGCGATCATCTTGTTCACGATCGTGGCCGGCGCGGCCGTTGGGCCCGTCGGCGCAGCCCTCCGGTTTGTCTGGCTACTCGTCGGCGGCATGACGATCGGCGGACTCGTGGCCCTGGCGACATCGTACGCGCTGGGCCGTACGCAGCGCCCGCTCGTCGAGGCGCTCGGCAGTCTGATCGCGTCGCTGGGCGCGCTTCTTGTCGCCGGCAGCGTGGGGGCGAGCGGGGTGATCGCCGTGGTCACCGCGGGCGTCGTGTTCGCCAGTTACGGCCCCCGCAACCTCACCGACACTGGCCGCGAGACCGTGAACACCATCTGGGACATGATCGCGTTTCTCGCCAACTCGGTGTTGTTTCTCCTCATCGGCATCGAGGTGCCCGCGGCGCTGCTCGGACACTACTGGCAGCTCATCGCGGTCGTGGCGGGGGCGGGGTTGATCGTGCGGTGGGCGGTGGTCCACGGGTCGATGGCGATCTGGCAGACTCGAACGCACCTGCTGCCGAATGCGTGGCGCCCCGTGCTCGTGTGGGGCGGGCTGCGCGGCGGCGTCGCCATCGCGCTCGCGCTCGGTATCGATCCGGCGCTTCCCGCGCGGGACGCGATCGTGGCCGGCGCGTTCGGCCTCGTCGTGTTCACCCTGCTCGTGCAGGGACTCTCGATGCGGCCGGTGATGCGGTGGGCCGGCATGCTGTCGGCACCCCGCGGAGGCACGGAGGCGGCGGACGCGACCCCGTAGACGTCGCGACACGCCGGTCTAGCGGCCGTTGCCCCCCGGTTGCGTCGCGGGCGCGGACTCGCGGCCCCGCGCCGTCAGCCGGAACGTCCCGATGATCCTGGTCAACAGCGGGGCGTCCTCTTCGACCCGGGTCGCCGTGTTGGTCGTCGTGCCCGTCATGAGGAACGCCTCGCGGTTCACCACCACGCACACCTGCAGGCTCCAGCGGTCCTGGCCGTCCTTCGTGCGCCAGGTGTAGGCGTGGGTGTACCCGGGCAGGTCGCCGACCGTCGTCGGCCCCTCGCTCGCGGTCGCGAACGCGATGTGCCCGAACACCCGCATCACCCGCTCCGCCTCGCGTACGCAGGTCTTCGACGACATCGCCACGACGGTGTCGTGGGCGATGATGTTCACGGTTTCGGGGAGCTCGCCGGCGCGGGCGGGGCCCGTCGCCACGACCGTGGGATCTCCGGACGAGGTTCTGACGTTCCACGACACAGGGACAGCGATGGTAAAGCGGTCGCCGGGATCGTGCACGAGCCGCGATCCTCCCGGTTGGCCGGCGGCGGGCGCGCCGAAGAGCGCTCCGGCGACCAGCGCCGCCACGACCGCCAGCACGCCCGTCGCACGCCGGCTACGGCAAAAAGGCGGCGCCTGTGCGGGGCCCGCGTGGTCGTCGCGCGACGGGTGGGCGAAACGTGAACGACGCGTCATCGGTCGTCACACGGGTGGTGCGTCATCTGCAGCGCTCGCTTCGAGTGCGGTTCGGCGCGCGTGGCGGGGTTCTCCTGCCCGCGATCCGGATGGCATATACTTGGCGTAGGCTGCGACGCGTGCGCCGGCCTCACCACTCCCGATGAGTTTGGCCGCAAGAATCGGATAGCGGCGACCGCCTCGGCGTCCTACGATGGGCCCCGGAGGTGGACGCGCGATGCTGATGAGAGCGGAAGTGCGATCAGAGACGGGAACGGGAATCGACGATCCGAGATGGCTCGCCGTGTTGGCCCGTGACGCGGCCGCGGACGGCGCGTTTGTGTTCGCGGTGCGGTCGACCGGGATCTACTGCCGGCCGTCGTGTCCGGCGCGCCGTCCCGGCCGGGCGCAGGTGGTGTTCTTCGGGCGCCCCGCCGACGCAGAGCGCGCGGGCTTCCGGGCATGCCGGCGGTGCCGGCCGACCGCCGCGAGCGTGGAAGAGCAGCAGGTACAGTTGGTGCAGGACGCCTGCCGGTACATCGAAGCCCGGGTCGACGACGGCGCGACGCGCTTGGCCGAACTCGCCGCGCACCTCGGGCGGAGCCCCCATCACGTGCGTCGGGTGTTCACGCGGCTCGTGGGGATCTCGCCGCGGGACTACGCCGACGCGTGCCGGCTCGACCTCGTGCGGGCTCGGCTTCGCGCGCAGGAGGCGGTCGCGTCCGCGCTGTACGCGTCCGGGTTCGGGTCGAGCAGCCGTCTCTACGAGCGCGCACCCAAGGATCTCGGGATGACGCCCGCCGCGTACCGGCGGGGCGGCCGCGGGATGCGGATCGCGTACACGACCGTGTCCACGCCCCTCGGGCGCCTCCTCGTCGGGGCGACGCCCCGGGGCGTGTGTGCGGTCAGTCTCGGCGCCGACGACCGGACGCTCGAGACGGCGCTCGCCGGCGAGTATCCATTCGCGGAGCGCCGCCGGGACGACACCGGCCTCGGGCCGTGGGTGGCCGCGATCGTGGCCTACGTTCGCGGCCGGCGTCCCCACCTGTCGCTCCCCCTCGACATCCAGGCCACGGCGTTCCAGCGCAAGGTGTGGACTGCCCTGCAGGCGATCCCGTACGGAGAGACGCGGTCGTACGCCGAGGTCGCGCGCGCGCTCGGCCGGCCGTCGGCGGTGCGGGCGGTGGCCCAAGCGTGCGCCGCGAATCCGGCGGCCCTGATCATCCCGTGCCATCGGGTCGTGCGGTCCGACGGGAATCCGGGCGGGTACCGGTGGGGCGCGGAGCGCAAGCGCGCGTTGCTGCGCCGCGAGCGCGAAACCGCGGGTGCGCCGCGCGAGCGAGAAGAGCGACGAGCGGCGCACGCCGCGCACTAACCGGCGCGTTCCGCACCGTCACCGCCGCGCCAGCGCCACACCCGCAAGGACGCACGCCGCGCCGAGCGCTTGGCTGGTGGTCAGGCGCTCTCCCAGCAGCCACCACGCCGCGGCTACCGCGACGACGGGGTTGATATTGGTCAGGATCGCGGTCCGCGTCGTACCGATCCGGCGCAGCGCCAGGGACCAGACCGCGTACCCGAGCGCGATCGTTAGCACGCTCGTGTAGAGGACCGCGCCCCACGCCCGCCAGTCGAGTGCCTGCCAGGACTGCGCCCGGAGGTCCGGGAGTCCGAGCGCGACGAGCACGAGCGTCGAGATCGAGATCGTCACGGCGGTGAGCGCGGCGGGCGGATACCGCACGGCCAGCGGCCGGCTGACGAGGGTGTACGCCGCCCAGCACACGGCGGACCCGAGCGTCAAGAGGTCTCCCCACACGGCGGTCGCGGGGAGATTGGACGCGCCCGGGCGGACCAGGAAGGTCAGTCCAACCAGCGAGAGGAGGATCCCCGCCCACGCCCTCGCCGACACGCGATCCATACGCAGCGCCATCGCGCCAAGCGCCACCATGACGGGGGAGAGCCCCATGATCAGGGCCGAGTGCCCGGCGGTCGTCAACCGGATGCCGTTAATGAAGGTGAGCTGCTGCAGCACGATCCCCACGGCCGCGAGCGCGAGGACGCGGCCGCGATCGTCCGGCGCGATGCGGAGCGACTCCCGCCGCGCTGCGGTGATCGCCAGCAGGACGATCGAGGCGAGCACCCAGCGCATCGCGTTGAATGCAGCCGGGGAGGCGAACGCGGGCAGCGCGCCCTTGATCACGATGAAGTTCAGGCCCCACACCACGGGGACGAACGCCACGATGGCCGCGTCCTCGAGCGCCGTGCGGCGCCGCTCGTTCGTCATCACACAAGGATTCCACGCGGGTCGGCAGGAAAGCCTCTGCGCACGCTCCGGAGGGAAGGAGGCACGCGCATGCGGGCGGCCGTCTTCTACGATGTCGGCAAGCCGTTGGTGGTGGAGGAGGTCGAGCTCGCCCCGCCGCGAGCCGGCGAGGTGCTTGTGCGAATCGCCGCGACCGGCGTCTGCCACAGCGATCTGCACTACATCAAAGGCGATCTGGCGATGCCGTTGCCCGTCGTCCTCGGGCACGAGGCCGCGGGCGTCGTGGAGACGATCGGTCCCGGCGTCGAGTCGGTGCGGCCGGGCGACCACGTGGTGCTGCTGTTCGCGCCGGCGTGCGGCCACTGCCGCTACTGCGACAGCGGCCGCCCCCATCTGTGCGAGATGCGCTATCGGGTTCGCGGGAAGATGCCAGACGGCACGACGCGGCTGCGCTGCGGCGACCGGGAGCTCCATCACTTCACGTGCGTCTCGTCGTGGGCGGAGCAGGCCGTCGTCCCGGAGTCTGGGGTGCTGCCGATCGGCAAGGACGTGCCGCTGACCATTGCCGCGTTGTTGGGGTGCGCGGTGACCACCGGTGTCGGCGCGGTGGTCAACACCGCCCGCGTGCGACCGGGCACCAGCGTCGCCGTGTTCGGCCTCGGCGGCGTCGGCCTAAACGTCGTGCAGGGGGCGCGGATCGCCGGGGCGGTCATGATCATCGGCGTGGATCTTCTCGATCACCGGCTGGAGGCCGCGCGGCGGTTCGGCGCGACGCACACGCTCAACGCCAAAGCGAACGATCCGGTGCAGGCGATCCTGGACCTGACGGGCGGCGGCGCGGACTATGCGTTTGAGGTGATCGGGCGCGCGGCGACGGTGCGGCAGGCCGTAGACAGCGTCGCGCGCGGCGGCGTCGCGGTTGCCGTGGGCCTCCCGCCGACGCGCGAGGAGCTGGTGGTGCCGGGTCCGACGTTCGTGCTCAACGAGAAGACGTTGCAGGCGTGCTTCTACGGGTCGTCGCGGCTGCGCTCCGACATTCCCCGGCTGCTCGCGATGTACGACGCCGGCCAGCTGATGCTCGACGAGCTCGTGACCGCTTCGTTTCCGCTCGATCGCGTCAACGACGCGGTGGCGACGCTCGATCGCGGCGACGGCCTACGCAGTATTCTTCAGATGTCCGCGGCATGATGCGCGCCGTCCGCCCGTCGCTGGTGCTCCTGTTGTGCCTGGCGCTTGGCGTCCCGGCGTCCTGGGCCGCTCCGCGCGCCCACCCCGTGCGGCCCCCGGCGGACGCCGCGGCCGAGTCCGGCCCGACGGCACCGCCCGCCACGTTGCTGATGGAGGTGTCGACCGGGCAGGTCCTCGCGTCGAGCGATGCGCACCGGCACCTGCCCCCGGCGAGCCTCGACAAGCTCATGACCCTGTATCTCGTGCTTCAGGCCATTCGCGGCCACCAGATTACGCTCGACACCTCGGTCACCGTGAGCGCCACCACGTGGCGGATCGGGCGGACCGCGGGGAGCAGCCGGATGTTCCTGAACGTCGGGGACGTCGTTCCCGTGCGGGACCTGCTCAGCGGTTTGATGGTGGCGTCCGGCAACGACGCCGCCGAAGCGCTGGCCGAGGCCGTCGGGGGTTCCGGGGAGCAGTTCGTCACGCTGATGAACGCGCAGGCGGCACGACTCGGCATGCACGACACGCACTACGTCACCCCGCACGGGCTGCCCGCGCCGGACGAGTACACGAGTGCGTGGGACATCGCGCTGCTGGCCCGACGCGTCCTGCTCGACTTTCCGGACGTCGTGCAGATCACCGGGGCGCGGTACGAGGCGTACGGCGGGATCCGGCAGGCGAACTGGAACAACCTGGTCTTCCGCGATCCGCGGGTCGACGGGTTGAAGACCGGACACACCTCCGAAGCCGGGTTCAGTATCGCCGCGACGGCACAGCAGGGTGGGATGCGCCTGCTCGCGGTCGTGATGGGCGCGCCGACACTCCGGCGTCGCACCGACCTGGCGGAGGGACTGTTCGCGCAAGGGTTCGGCCGCTACGCGCTCGTGCCCGTGCCGTGGCAGCGGGTCGTCCCCGCGTCGCTGCGCGTCTACGGCGGCACGACCGGGGAGGTGTCTTTGGAAACCTCCGGGCCGGTTGCGGTGCTGGTTGGGCGTGACACGCGCCCCTCGCTGGTGATCGCCGAGGCGATCACGGCGCGGCCGTTTGCGCCGGTCGCACGCGCGCAACAGGTCGGCGTGCTCACGGTCAGCGTCGACGGACGCGCGCTCGCCGCGACACCGCTGCTCGCGGCGCAGCCGGTGGCGCGCGCCGGGTTGTTCGGGCGCCTATGGGGCTACATCCGATACGAGGTGGGGGTGCTGTTCCACCGCCACCGCGCCCGCGCTCAGGGAGCGTACGAGCCTCCGCAGTAGGCCGGGCGGACCGCGCGTCGCCAGTCGGCCGCCGGTCCCCCCGCGCGCATTTTTCGCCGCGCGACTGTTCCGCGGTGAACTTCCGCAGGAGTGAGCCTGCGCGGTCCCGAAATTCGGCGTGGGATGAGCGAAGACTTTGAGGTCGACGCGCGCATCGAGCCGGAGGAGGGGGCATCGCGCACCTGGTTGATCCCGGCGATCGCGGTGACGACCGCCGTGTTGGCCGTCGCCGCGGCCTACAGCAGCATGCTCGCCGGCGAGTCCGCGCACGAGTCGCTCGCGCAACTGAATCGGGCGGCGATCCTCCAGGCGCAGGCGTCCGATCAGTGGGCGTTTTACCAGGCGGAAGGCATCAAGCGGCACACGTTCGAGGTGCAGCGCGACATCGGCCGGCTGCAGACCGACGCGCCGCACGTCGCGCTCGTCGCGGCGCAGGATGCGCAGGCGAGGCGGTACGCGACGCAGCAGGCGGCGATCCGCCGCGACGCTGAAACGCTGGAGCAACGGCGAGACGCCGCGCAAACGATCGCGGAGCGGTACGATGCGCGCTACCAGCGTCTGGGCCAAGCGGTGGCCGTGTTCCAGGTCGGCATCGTCGTCTGTTCCGTCGCAGCGATCGTGCGCCGTCCGGCGCTCTGGTACCTCGGGCTGGCCGGCGGGCTCGTCGGCGCCGCGATCCTCGCACAGGCCGTGTTCGCGTCCGCTGCAGGTGCTCGCGCGGGCTGATCGCCGCGGAAAATTACTGTGGAGAATTGCTGTAGAATGGCAGGAGGCCCGGTGCGGAAGACGTAGCATTGCCTGGACAGGAATGCGTGGAGGTGTCGTGTGGAGAATGAAGCACATTCGGCGGAAGGTGCCGGGGCCGCAGCGGCGCCGGGAGCCGGACAGGAGCGTCGCGCCTGGGCCGAACCGCTCCTGGCGGGCGTTGTCGTCTCACTGATCGCAGAAGCGAAGGACGCTGGGTGGAGCGGCAGGCTCGAATACGTGGTGGAGATGTGCGTCCAGGAAATGACCTCCACGCTCGGGATGTCTCACGATGAGATCGTTGAGGTCTTGCTGCGGTGGGCCGGCGAGTTGGGCGAGGACCTCAGCCGGGAGGACGTGGAGAAAGCGATCGAAGCATAGCGCGGATCCCGTCCGGCGTGTCGACGTCGTCCGCCCCCTGCTGCGGGGGGCGGACGACGTTTAGGGCCCGCGCGGGGCGGGGTAAAACAGCGGCGCAAGCGGGCAGGGAGAGGAGGTGGGGGACGATGCTTTTGGCCGGGCTCCTGGCCCTCATCGGCATCGCGCTGTGGGCCACCGGGCACCTGATCCTTCGATGACGGCGTCATCGTGATCCGGCTTGGCGTGACCGGGCTCCGGCACCGCTGACCATCGGGTGCCGGAGCCCGGAGCTTTTCCGCGCGATCGCGGACGGCCGCGGACCCTACGAACTTCTCGGATGCAACGCCGACCGCGCGGCGATCCCGAACGCCCGCTCTGCGTTTTTCCAGTAGATCTGCGACAGCACGTCTTCGGGGAGGTCGAGGCCGCGCAGCATCGGAGTGCCGTCGGCGTCCGGATCCGGGATCGGCGACGGGCACTCGAGATCCGTTTCCCAGAACATCTGGTGCACCCAATAGCGCACCGTATAGCGCACGGGGTCGGACTCCTTCAGGACCACCTGGTCGGTCCCGAAGCAGATCCGCTCCGCCCACCGTCGGAAGAACTCCCTGGCCTGGACCCGTTGTTTCCCCAGTTCACGGACGATCCACTTCGTCGCGCTCGTGTCTAGGTGGAGGTTCGGATACCGCTTCAACAGGTCCGTGAGGTGGTCCAGGTGCTCGGGATCGCCCCCCATGTGCGCGGCCAGGAACGGGACCCCGGGGAACTGCCGCAGGCGCGTCTCTAGCATCGGATACTGTTGCTGTTTCGTGCCGTACTTCGCGGGGTCGTATTTGCGCTCGAACCAGCGGTCGGGGTCGCTGACGTGGACCAGCACCCCGAGTCCGTGGTCGGCGATCGCCCGAAACACCGGGTCGAGCCGCGGGTCGTCGAAGAGCAGGTCCAGACGGTCGCGGACCCGCGGCGCGAACCAGAACTTGATGAGCGGCGCCCCGTGGGCACGCGCCTTCGGGATCATCCGGAGCGTCCGGTCCTCGAACGGCACGGGGGACTGCCAGTGCTCGCGCGCCGCGATCACGATCTCGTCCGGGTAACGCGCACGGAGCTCCACCCCCTCCTCGAGCGGCGTGATCGCGACGATTCGGTTGACGCCGTAGACCCGCGCCGCATCCACTAGTTCGTGGTTGGTGGCCGGTTCGGTCATGTGCGTGTGGACGTCCACGATGGGCCCGCGGACCTTGCGCGGCGGCGGCGTCCGGAACCCCGTGGCCTGTGCGTCGTCGAGCGGCTGTCCGTGCATTCCGATCTCCCGGGAGCGCCGCGTGCGTGCACGGCGGTCCCCGTTGGTGCACAACGCCCTGATCCATCGCAGGCTTCCAAGGGGAGGAGTTTCGTTTTGGCGGGCGGAAGACCCTCGCGCCGATATGGACCGCACGGCGCGGCGGGCTGCCCGGCCGCGCCCAGGACGCCACCGCGGGCCCGGCCCGCGACGCGAACGGCGAGGAGAATCCATGAGCACCGCGCAGGACGCGCAGCGCACCCGCGTTATCGTCGACACCAATCCCGCCGACTCCGGCGACGTGCTGGCCGAGGTGGCCTCGCAAACGGCCGCCGATGTCGCCCGCGCGATCGAGGGGGCCAAGCGCGCCTACCCCGCGTGGAGGGCCACGCCGCCGCCGGAGCGAGGACGGATACTCGCCCGCGCCGCGGCGCTCGCGCGGGCCAGGCTCGACGAGCTTGCGCGCCTGCTCACGCGCGAGGAGGGCAAGATCCTCAGCGAGGCGCGGGGCGAGGTGCTGAAAGGGATCAACCTGCTCGAGTGGTACTCGGGCGAAGGGTTCCGGCTCGGTGGCAAGACGCGGCCGTCGGAGATGCCGACCACGCTGCTGTGGACGATGCGGCAGCCCGTCGGCGTGGTCGCGGTGATCACGCCCTGGAACTTTCCCTGGGCGGAACCCGCGTGGAAGGTTGCCCCTGCGCTCGTCGCCGGCAACACGGTGCTCCTCAAGCCGGCGTCCCTCACGCCCCTCGTGGCCCAGCGGTACGTCGAGATTCTGACAGAAGCGGGCCTTCCGGACGGCGTGCTGACGTTGATCGTCGGGGCAGGTGGGGAGGTCGGGAATGCGTTGGTGACCGACCCCGAGATCCGCGCTGTGTCGTTTACGGGGTCGTGCGAGATCGGCGGCGACGTATATGCGCGCGCAGCCGGGCGCCTCGCCAAGGTCACGTGTGAGATGGGCGGGAAGAACGCCGTGGTGGTCATGCCCGATGCGGACCTGGACCTGGCCGCGACCGGGATTGCGCAGGGGGCGTTCGGGAGCACCGGCCAGCGTTGCACGGCGACGAGTTTGGGCGTCGTGCATCGCGACGTGTCGGCACGGATGCGCGACCTCGTCGTCGATCGGGCGCGGGCGCTTCGGGTCGGCAACGGGCTCGAGGACGGCGTCGAGATGGGGCCGCTCGTGGACGCCCACCAACTCGAGACCGTGCTCGGCTATATCGAGGCCGGCCGTCGCGACGGCGCACGCCTGCTGACCGGCGGGCGTCGGCTCGCCGACGGGGCGCGGGCGCGCGGGTTCTTCGTCGAGCCCACCGTGTTCGCGGACGTGCGGCCCGCCCACCGCATCGCGCGGGAGGAGATCTTCGGGCCCGTGCTGTCGCTGATCGAGGTGACATCTCTCGACGAGGCACTTGAGGTGACGAACGGCTTGCGCTACGGCCTCACGTCATCGATCTACGCCAGCGACGCGAACACGATCATGCGGTTCGTGGACGGGGTCGAGGCGGGGATGGTGCACGTCAACTCACCGACGGTCGGCGGCGAGGCGCAGATCCCGTTCGGGGGGATCAAGTGGAGCGGGGCCGGCGGTCGGGAGATGGCGGAGGAGGGCTTGGAGTTTTTCACCGAACTGAAGAGCGTGTTCTTCGACTACACCGGCCGCGCGCGCTCGGGCAACGTCTACTAGCGCGTGCACCGGCGCCCGCCCACGTCGTGCCGGTGCCATCGGTCGATGAGTGACGCCCCCCGCGCGGTTGACGACGCGTTGGCCGCCATCGACGACGCGTACGTGGTCGACCTGGCGCGCCGGCTCGTGCGGACGCCGAGCGTCTTTCGCCCGGGCGAGCCGGGCGGCGACGAGACCGCGGCGGCGGGTCTCGTGGCGTCGGAACTCCGCGCGCTCGGCCTCGAGGTCCACGTCGAGGAGGTCGCGCCGGGCCGCCCCAACGTGATCGGGGATTGGATCAGCGCCGCGCCCGGTCCCCTGCTGATCCTCGAAGGCCACACCGACGTCGTGACCGAGGGCGACGCGTCACTGTGGTCCGTGCCGCCGTTCGACGGCATCATCCGCGACGGGCGGCTCTACGGGCGCGGCGCGGCCGACATGAAGGGCGGCGTCGCCGCGGCGATCGCGGCCGTGCGTGCGCTGCGGGACGCCGGCGTCCAACTGCGCGGCCGCGTGCGCCTCGCGATCGTGGCGGACGAGGAAGGCATGATGCTCGGCATCAAGACGTTCGTCCGGAACGGTTGGGCCGACGGCGCCGTGGGCGCGATCATCTGCGAGCCCGAGGCGAACTGTCCCTGCCTGGTCCAGAAGGGCGCGATGCGGGCGGTGGCGCGGTTTCAGGGCCGCATGGCGCACGGGGCGATGCCCACGACCGGGATCAACCCGATTCCCTCGGCCGCCGCGTTCGTCGGGCGCGCCGCGGAGCTGGAGACGGCGTACGCGGCGCGGTACGGGGACCACCCGCTGCTCGGCCGGCCGAGCGTCACCCCGACGGTGTGCCGGGCCGGGGACCTCGCGCAACTGAACGTGATGCCGGCCGATGCGCTCGTCGCGCTCGACATCCGCACGATCCCCGGGCAGGCCCACGCGACGATTCACGCGGATCTCGACCGGGCCGCGGCGGCTGCCGCCGCGGCGGTGCCCGGCTGCCGGGGCGCGGTCGAGGTCATCGAGGAGCGGCCCTGGACCGAAACGTCTCCCGAGGCGGTCGTCGTGCGGGCGGTCGAGCAGGCGTGTCGCCGCGTCCAGGGGCGCGAGCCGGAACGTCGCGGGGTGCCCGGGGCGACCGACGGGACGTTTCTCAACGCCTGGGCGGCGGTGCCGATCGTGACGATCGGCCCCGGCGACGTGACGATCCCGCATCAGGTCGACGAGTTCGTTCGGATCGCGGATCTCGTGGAGGCCGCTCGTATCTTCGCGGCCGCCGCTTGCTACTGTCTCGGCGCTCCGTTGTGACCGGCGCCCCGCTGATCGCCTGCGAGGGCGTAGAGTTCGGGTACGGGGTTCGGTCGGACGGCGGAGCCCTCGTGCTGCGGGGCGTGTCCCTGCGGTTGGCGGGCGGCGAGCATGTGGCGATCATTGGTCCGAACGGCTCGGGGAAGTCCACGCTTGCGCGACATCTGAACGCCCTGTTGCGGCCGTGGGCCGGGACCGTTCGCGTCTGCGGGCTCGACACGCAAGATCCGGCGCACACGCGCGCGATCCGCCAAACGGTCGGGATGGTGTTCCAGCATCCCGACAGCCAGATGGTCGCGACGATCGTCGAGGAGGATGTCGCGTTCGGTCCGGAAAACCTGGGCGTGCCCCACGAGGAGCTGCGCGAACGCGTGCGTGAGTCGCTGGCGTTCGTCGAGATGTGGGAGGATCGGGCCCGACCGCCGCACATGCTCTCGGCTGGGCAGAAGCAGCGCGTGGCGATCGCCGGCGTGCTGGCGATGCGGCCCGCGTGCGTGGTGCTGGACGAGGCGACCTCAATGCTCGACCCGCGGGGGCGCGAGGACATCGCGCGCATCGTCGCGGGCCTGCGCCGGAAGGGCACGGCGGTCGTGTCGATCACGCACTTGATGGGCGAGGCCGCGGTCGCGGACCGCGTCGTCGTGCTGGCGCGCGGCGCCGTCGTGGCGGAGGGGCCCCCGCGAGAGGTCTTTGCCGAGGCGGCCCGCCTGCAGGAGATCGGGTTGGACCTGCCGCCCGTGACCGCGCTCGCGCTGCGCCTCAGGCGCGAGATCCCAGATTTTCCCGCGAACGTCCTGACCGTGGACGAGATCGTCGACGCCATCACCGCGCGCGCCGAGGCTCAATGACGGCGCGGGACGCCGCCGGGGATCGAGGCCAGCCGGTGTCCGGCGGCACCGTGGGTCGGGACGCGGCGGGTCGCGCCGAACCGCTCATCCACGTCGAGGACCTGTGGCACACCTACATGAAGGGGACCCCGTTTGCGCAGACGGCGCTGCGCGGGGTGACGGTGGAGATCCGCGCCGGCGAGGTCGTCGGGATCATCGGCCACACCGGGTCGGGGAAGTCGACGCTGATGCAGTACCTGAACGGCCTGCTCCGGCCCGCGCGGGGCCGTGTACGTGTGGCGGGCCACGACTTGGCGCGCCCCGACGTCGACATCGCGGCGGTGCGCCGGTTCGTCGGCGTTGTGTTTCAGGATCCCGAGGACCAGGTGTTCGAGCCGCTCGTCGGGGACGACGTCGCCTACGGCCCGCGTCAGCTTGGGTGCGCCCCGGCGGAACTGCGTGAGCGCGTGCGCTGGGGGATGGACGCCGTGGGGCTTCCCTTCGAGGCGTTCAAGGATCGCTACACGTATACGCTGAGCGGCGGCGAGCTGCGCAAGACCGCGCTCGCCGGAGTGCTAGCGATGCGCCCGCAGGTGCTCGTGCTCGACGAACCCACGTCGGGGCTCGACCCCGGCGCCCGGCGGGACCTTCGGGAGCGGCTCCAGGCGCTGCGCGACCGCGACGGGCTCACCCTGGTCCTCGTGTCCCACGATATGGACGAGATCGCGCGCCTCAGCGACCGAGTGTACGTCCTGCACGCCGGCGCGGTCGTCGCCTCGGGCCCGCCGCGGGACGTGTTCGCCCGGGCCGACGCGCTGGCACCGTACGGGCTCATGCCGCCGCATGCAACCCAGGTGTGCGACCGCCTCCGGGCCCGCGGGCTGGCAGTGCGGGCCGACGCGCTCACGATTGAGGAAGCGGGGGACGCGATCGCGGCCCTGCTCCGGGGGAACCGGTGAACGAGTTCGAGCTGCTCCGGAACATCACGATCGGTCAGTACTTGCCGACGGGCTCCTGCCTCCACCGGCTGGATCCCCGCGCCAAGATCGTCGCGGCGATCTTCGTGGTCGGCGCGGTCACGTTCACCCCGAGCCTCGTCGGCAACGCGTGCCTGTTGGTCGCGTGCCTCGCGATCGTGTGGCTCGGCCGCATCCCCCTTTCGTACGCGCTGCGCGGCCTGCTGCCCGCGGTCCCGCTCCTGGTGGTCCTCGCGGTGATGCAGCTGCTGTTCTTCGGACGGAACTACGACCCGACGAGCCCGGTGGTGTTCCGATGGGGATGGATCGTCGTGACCGCCGCGGTGCTCAAGCTGGTCGTGATTTCCGCGGCGCGGTTCGTGGAGCTGCTGCTGGTGACGAGCGTCTTCACGCTCTCGACCAAGACGACCGAGCTCACGCTCGGCATTGAGAGCCTGCTCCGCCCGCTGCGGCGGCTGCGGGTGCCGGCGCACGAGCTCGCCCTGGTGGTCACAATCGCGATCCGGTTCGTGCCCACGCTCGCGCTCGAGGCGGAACGGCTGATGAAGGCCCAGGCGTCGCGCGGCGGACGCCTGGGCGCGAGCCGCTGGCGGCTCGTGACGCGCGTCCGGCAACTGCTGCCGATCCTCGTTCCGCTGTTCACGTTCGCGCTGCGGCGCGGCGAGGAGTTGATCGTCGCGATGGAGGCGCGCGCCTACACGGGCGGCGAGGGCCGGACCTCCTACACCGTGCTGCGCAGCGGGCCGGGCGACTGGGCCGCGGTCGCCGCCGGGGCGCTTTTCCTCGCGGCGATGCTGCTGGCGCCGTTTCCCGTTTGACGGAGCGTCCGAGTGAGCAGGGAGCGTGTCGGCGTATGGGGAATCCCGCGGCAGGCCCCGCTGGGGGTGGTCCGACACGCACCGTGGGATGAGGGGAGGGAGCGGTGATGCAGGACGCAGGACGAAGTGCACTCTCCACCCGGGGCATCGTGATCTCCGCGGTCCTCGCGGCAGTCGCAATCTTCTTGGGCGCGACGCGCCTCGGGTTCATACCCACGCCGACGGGGATCGCCGCGACGATCATGCACGTGCCGGCGATCATCGGCGGCGTTCTGGAAGGGCCTGTCGTCGGCGGCATCATCGGGACGATCTTCGGACTGTACAGCTTCTTCTACGCCACCGTGCCGATGTTCAAAGACCCGATCGTGGCGATCCTGCCGCGTATTTTCATCGGCATCTTTGCGGCGTGGGCCTATCTGTCGCTGCGCCGGTCGAGCGAGTTCTGGGCGATCGTGGTGGCGGCGATCGTCGGCACCGCGACGAACACCGTGCTCGTGCTCGGGTTCGGCGTCGTCCGGCACTACCTGCCCGCCAAGGTGGCGTGGGTCGTCGGGGTCACGCACGGCATTCCGGAGGTGGTCGTCGCCGTGATCATCTCGGTCGCCGTCCTGGTCCCCTGGAAGCGCGCGCACCGCGGACAAGCGCGGGCGCGAGTCTAGCACAGCCCCGGCGCGGGCGACGGCCGCTGCGGCGGCCGCCGCCCGCCCGGCGGGGACCTATCGGGCGTCGGCCGCGCGGGCGCCCAGCACGCGGCGGAGCGCCAGGTGTACGGGCCACATCACCGGCACCCCCAGCACGATCAACAGCGCCTCGCTCGCCAGGATCGGCGGTGCGATCGCGGCGAACGGAGCGCGCAGCAGCACCGACAACATCGTCCCCACCGCCGCGGCGGTGATCGCCGCGTACACGGCGGCGCCGAGATACGCGTTGACCCGTCCCACCCGCCAGCACGCCCACGCGCCGACCAAGTTGGCGAACGGCATCCACACGAGCTCCCACGGACCCGCGAACGGGCTGCCGAGATTCCCAAGGAAGTTGCCGATGACGAACGCGGGGATGAGCTCGGGTTCCCAGAGGACCAGCGGTTTGAGCGTCTCGGCCAACCGCAACTGCAACGGTCCGTACGACGCGGGGGCGAGGTAGAGCGTCAGCGCGGCGTATGCGGCCGCCACCACCCCGATCTGAGCGATCCTGGCCACCGGCGTTCTCACCGCGGCGCTCCGGGCCAACGGACCCTGACGACGGTATGGATTCCCCCGCGCACCCGGTAGTCCAGGTCCACCTCCATCCACGCCGGCGCGCAGGAGGCGACGAGGTCCCCGAGGATGCGGTTCGCGGCGTGCTCCTGGTAGATGCCAACGGGTCGATACGTGAGCAGATAGAACTTCAACGACCGAAGCTCAAGGATCCGGTCCTGCGGCATGTACCGGACCGTGACCGTCCCGAAATCTGGCAGCCCGGACCACGGGCAGACCGCCGTGAACTCATCCGTCGAGATCTCGACGGTTGCCGGGGATCCCGGGTACTCGTAGGAAAACGTCTCCAGCACATCCGCCCGGATCGCCGACGTGTCGCGAATCTCGAGGTCCGGCGGAGCCGGCTCGCCCACGGCTCCCCGTCCGGCCACGGGGACGGCGGGCGGCCGTGTGTTCTGATGGTGTGCCACGTCATGGGCTCCTTTTCGAAGAAATTGAACCCCTGGTCGTCCTGTGGTAGAATAGTAGCAGAAAGTTCACTTTTTCGCGTCCTTTGACGGCGGGAGGCCGAAGGGCTCTCCCGTTCTGTGTGTGTCCCAGACCCCCGGTCTCGCGCGTCTGCGGGCACACGACGCAGACCCTCACGAGGGGCGTGTGATTGCGATGGCTGTGGAATCCCGCACGGCTGGTTTTTCCGGTCTGGTAGATGCTAGGATCCAGCGAGCGATCCAGGAAATTGGGTGGGCGACGCCGACCCCGATCGAGGCGCGCGTGATCCCGAGCTTGACGATCGGGAGGGATCTGGTCGGGCAGGCGGACCCCGGGTCGCGCACCACCGCGGCGTTCGGCATCCCGATGCTGCAGCGCCTCGACCCGCGGAGCAAAGCGGTACAGGGGCTCGTGCTGGCGCCGACCCGTGAGCAGGCGCGGCGCGTGGTTGCGGATCTTTCGAAACTCGGCGCCCACACCCGCCTCCGCATCGTCGCGATCTACGGCGGCGAGCCGATCGCGCGGCAGATGCAGCGCCTTCGCGAGAAGCCGCACATCGTCGTCGGGACGCCCGCGCGCGTGCTCGAGCACCTGGGCAAGGGCACGCTGACGCTGCGTAGCGTACACATGCTCGTACTCGACGACGCCGATCGGATGCTCAAGATGGGGCTGCGGCCCGAGGTGGAGCAGATCCTCGTGCGGACGCCGTCGACCCGGCAGACGGCGCTGTTCTCCGCCGCGCTGCCGGAGCCGATCCGTGCGATGGTCGGGCGGTACCTGCGCAATCCAATCTGGGTGACCCCCGGACCGTCGGACGCCGATCTTTACCAGGAGACCCCTCGACGGAGCCAGCGGACGGCGGTATCCTAGGCCGCGGGTTGCGGCGTCGCCCGGGTGTCACTATAATAGGGAAACGAGGTCGCCGCGAGGGGGAAGTCGTGGAGGAGTTGCGCGCGTCTTCCGGGGCTGACGAGTTGGCAACCGAGGGCGATCGATTCGGGTTCTGGCGGTTTGCGAGACACCCGTTTTTCACCGACGTAAACCGCTGGCTGGTGCAACGCGTGGCCGAGCTCGGTCCCCGCATCGTCGACCTGGCGTGCGGTCCGGGCGCGATCACCGAGCTGATCCTGGCCAGCGTCAAGGAGCGGAGCCGCGTCCTCATCTACGCGGTGGATCCGTCGCTTGCCGAGCTGGACCGAGCGCGCCGCCGGATCGCCTCCGGGCTCGTGCGGTTCGTCCAGGGCGGCGCCGAGAACCTCAGCCGCCTCGTTCCACAAGTCGATGTCGTCATCTTCTGCAACGCCATCCACCTCGTGGCCGACAAGAGCCGGGCGCTGAGCGAGATCCGGCAGGTGTTGGGGCCCGGCGGCACGCTCGCGTTCAACACCACGTACTTCAAGGGCTGCTACGTGCCGGGCACGGAACGCTTCTGGCGGTACTGGGCGCTGCGGGCGGCGCAGTACCTGCGCGACCGGGGCATCCCGGTGCTCCGCACCGGCAAGACCCAGGCAATGGAGTGGTTTACGCCAGAGGAATACAGTGCGCTCGCGGCCGCGTCGGGCTTCGTCGGGGCGTCGTGGCATCTGCAGGAGGCCACGCTGTCGCCGGAGAGCCTCGAGGACATCGGCCAGTTCTCGATGTTCATCGAGGGCGCGCTGCCGGGCGTGCCGCTGGAGATCGGCGCCACGGCGTTGCGCGAGTCGGTCCGGATCGCCATGAACGACGTGCATCTCACGGACGGCATTCCGCGGTACTGGTTGCAGTTCATCGCGCAGGCGCCGGCCTGATCCCGGCGGTCGTCGCGCAGGTGCCGACACCCGTTCCGTCGGGGCGCTCGATGCCGGGTGCGGCCGGTCCGCTCGTGGCACCGGTGATCTACTGGTGACTAATCGACGGCCCGCGCCACAGGGCGCGGGCCGTTCTCCGTGGAGAGGGGATCCGATGGGCTACCTGCGTCATCTCGAGTGCACCGCCTGCGGCGCCACGTACAGCGCCGACGAGCTCCACACCGTGTGTGCCAAGTGCGGTAAAGTGCTGTATCCGCGGTACGACCTCGAGCGAGCCAGGTCGGGGGTATCCCGCGAGATCATCGCCGGGCGGGCGCCGACGATGTGGCGGTATCGCGAGTTGATGCCGGTCGACGATCCCGGCAACATCGTGACCCTCGGCGAGGGGATGACGCCGCTCCTCCCACTCCCGCGCGTCGCGGCGAAGCTGGGGCTCCGCCAGGTGTTCGTCAAGGACGAGGGGATGAACCCGACCGGGTCGTTCAAGGCGAGGGGGCTCTCCGCGGCCGTGAGCAAGGCGAAGGAGCTCGGGGCCCGGGCCGCGGCGCTGCCGTCGGCCGGCAACGCGGCGTCCGCGGCGGCGGCGTACTGTGCGCGGGCCGGCATGGATTGCTACATTGTGATGCCGGTCGACGCGCCGCACCCCAACAAGGCCGAGTGCGACGTGTACGGGGCGCACACGTATCTCATCCGCGGCCTGATCAACGACGCCGGCAAGGTCATCCGGGAAGGCAGTCAGGAGCACGGCTGGTTCGACATGTCGACGCTCAAGGAGCCCTACCGCGTCGAAGGCAAGAAGACGCTGGGATACGAGCTCGCCGAACAGCTCGGCTGGAGCCTCCCGGACGTGATCATCTACCCGACGGGCGGCGGCACGGGCATCGTGGGGATGTGGAAGGCGTTCGCCGAGATGGAAGCGCTCGGCTGGGTCGGCGCGCACCGGCCCCGGATGGTGATCGTGCAGGCCGCCGGCTGCGCACCGATGATCCGCGCCTACAAGGCCGGGACACCCCACGCCGACGTCTGGGAGAACGCGCAGACGATCGCCGCGGGGCTGCGCGTGCCGGTGGCGATCGGCGACTATCTCATCCTGCAGGCGGTCCGCGACAGCGGCGGCGACGCGTACACGGTCACCGACGAGGAGATCGTGGCGGACATGCGCGAGCTCGCGGCCGCGGACGGGCTCTTTGCGTGCCCCGAGGGCGCGGCCACGTACGGTGCGCTCAAGGCGATGGTCCGGGAGCAGAAGATCCAGCCGGACGAGCGCGTGGTGCTGTTCAACACCGGCGCCGGGCTCAAGTACGTGGACTTGCTCCGCCCCGAGCTCCCGATCGTGGACGCGGCACACCCGATCGCGGCCGCGCGCGCCAGGTGACCCGCCGCGCCCGCTCCGCGGGGCGCACTCGGGCGTCGTCCCGGTCCATCCCGCCCGCCGTGTGGGAGGACGTACGGCGGGCGGTCGCGGCGATCTCCGTGCTGCGGGATGTGCTGGATGACCCGGTGGGGCGGACGTGGCGCGAGGTCGTGGCCGCCGTGGCCGCCGCGTCGCCGGATCCGGCGATCGTTGCCGCGGCGCACGCGCGGCTGTTCTCGCTGATCGCACGGGAGGCCGAGTTTTCGGCCGATCCCATCGTTGGGGACGCGTGGCAGCACCATCTGCTCTCGCGCTTGCTCGATGTGGAGAACGCGTTCAGTCAAAAGGCGGAGCGGGCCGGGTGGGCCGCGATCGGTCCCGCCCTCGTCGCGCAGACGCGCGCGGATCTCGTCGTGCTCGAGCGGTGTCACCGGCTCAGCGGGACAGCGCTCGCCCGGGTGGTCTCGCGGATCGCGCGCGTCCCGGCGGCGTCTTGGGCCGAGTTCCGCCCGCTTGCCGCCGACGGCCGGGGCGCCCCCCGCCTGGCGATGATGCGGCGGTTCCACGCCGCGCGCGGATGGGACCGTCTTGCTCGGGAGCTCGCCGCGCACTTCGCCGAACACGGCGTGGGGTTGTTCGGGCGCTTCCGGGCGTTCCGATGGACGCGGGCCGACGGACGCGGCCGCCTCGAAGGCGTGTCGAACGTCGACCCGATCCGTCTTGACGATCTCGTCGGGTACGAGCTCGAGCGACACCCGGTCGTCGAGAACACCCGGCAGTTCGTCGCCGGCGCCCCCGCGAACAACGTCCTCCTCTACGGCGACCGCGGAACCGGCAAGTCCTCTACCGTCAAGGCCCTGCTCAACGAGTTCGGCGACCGCGGGCTCCGTGTGATCGAGGTCGCGAAGGATCACCTTCCGGACTACCCGGAGATTGTGACGGCGCTGCGGGGACGCCGCGAGCGGTTCGTGTTGTTTGTGGACGACCTCTCGTTCGAGGAGCACGAGACGCAGTACAAGGCCCTGAAGGCGGCGCTCGAGGGCAGCCTCGAGGCACGCGCCGAGAACGTGGTGTTGTACGCGACGAGCAACCGGCGTCACCTCGTGAGCGAGCGCTTCGTGGACCGCCAGCGGGCGTCGTTGGACGACGACGTGCATCCGGAAGACGCCGCCCAGGAGAAGCTCTCGCTCGCCGACCGGTTCGGCGTGCACGCGCCGTTTCTCATCCCCGATCAGGACCGGTATCTCGAGATCGTCGCCGGCTTGGCCGCGCGCTACGATCTCCGAGTCCCGGCCGGCGAGCTGCGGCGCCGGGCCCTCGTGTGGGCACAGTGGCACAACGGCCTGTCGTGCCGGACGGCGCGCCAGTTCGTCGACGCGCTGTGCGGCGAGGCGATGCTCGAGCGGGAGGCGCGCGGACGCGGCGGGCGATAGCGCCTGCGCCGCGTGCCTCGCTACCGCAGCAGCGCCAGCAGGACCGTGACCGTGAGCGGGCTCACGAGCGTCGTCACCACGACGATGCTGCTCACGAGCCCCGGGACCACCCCGAACTCCGACGCCCAGATCGCCGCGGTGATGGCGGTCGGGAGACTGGCCTGCAGGATGCTCGTCTGCCGCACGAGGCCGTCGAGCCCCATCAGCGGCGCGGTGGCCCACGCGAGCGCGGGCGCGACCGCCAGACGCGTGACGGTGGCGAACGCGACGCCCCGCCACTCACTGTCGAGCCGGGTCGCCGAGAGCTGAACGCCCACGAGGAGCAGCATCACCGCGATCGCGGCGTCGGCGAGCAGCTGCGCCGCCTTGAGAATCGGCACTGGCGGCGCGGCGCCGAGGAGATTGACGCCGAGACCCGCGACGGCGGCATAGGTCACCGGCAGACGGAGGAGGGCGCGCAGCGCCCGCCGGGCGTCCGCCCCCGCGTACGCCGCGAGAAACGCCGCCAGCACGCTCGACGCGACCGCCTGAACCGCGAAAAACCCGACGGCCGCGTCCAACCCCGCACGGCCCCACGCGAACAGGGCGAGGGGCAGTCCGGCGTTGCCCGCGTTGCTGAACATCGTCGCGAGCGACACGCCGACGGTGCGCGTCCGGTCCCAGCCGGCGACGCGCGCCGCAGCCAGCGTCGCGGCACCGAGCAGCGCGAATTGCAGCATGAGGTACGCGGTGATCCGGAGCAGCGTGACGTGCGCCACCGCGGAGGTCGCGAGCGCGTAGAACGTGAGCGCGGGGACGAGCACGGCGACGGAGAGCGATGTGAGCGGGGGCACGTCCACGACACGCGTGCGGCCGACCCCGTAGCCGACGGCGGCGACGAGCAGCACCGGGCCGATGACGCCCGTTAACACGGGGAGGAGGCCGGTCACGAGGACACCATCTACGGTCGCGACGCGGCCGTGTCCTTCCCGCAGCCGCGCGCTACGGTGCGGACCGGATCTGCTGCACCAGTTCGATGAGCGTGCCGCCGGTCGCTCCGGGGTCGAGAAACACGCTGAGCACGCTCCCGGCCTCACGGCGGGGTCGGCGGTCCAGGAACCGAACGCCCCGCGCGTCCAGCGCGGCGATCGCCTTGGGGAGATCTGCGACTTCGAGCGCAACGTGGTGTGCGCCTTCGCCTCGGCTCCGTAACGCCTCCGCCCACGGCGAGGCTCGACCGAGCGGTTCGATCAGCTCCAACCGCGTCTCGCCGACCTCCACGAACACAACCCGCGAGATGCCCGGGCGCTCCTCTACGGCGAGCGTCGCCAGCCCGAGCCCGCGCCGGTAGGCCTCCGCGGCCTGCGCCGCGTCGCGAACGACGACGCCGACGTGGTGGATGCGAAGCATGCCGGGGTCTGGAGCCGGATCGGGGACGGGTCGTGCGGGCACGGTGCACCTCCGGCGCGCGGATCTCCTGGGGCATGCCATTGGACCGCGTGCGCGCGACTCCTGCCGGCGCGCACGGAAGGAGAGGGAGGCGCCCAGGGTTGTCGAACAGCCGGGGCGGGGGCGCCGAGTGGCGCCGCGCAACCTCCAGTCGGCGCTTGTGCCGCCCGCCGCCGCGCGGTTCCGCGGGCACGCACGTCGACCTCGCGCGGCGCTCTTTCGAGATGCGCCCCACGGTGGATGAGCCCGAGGCGCGGGCGGGAGGATGGAGCATGCCGCAGGTCGCGATCGTGGATTCCGAGAAGATCGGCAAGGACGTCACGTACGAGCCCCCGCTTGTCATCGCGTTTGGCGTCGACAAGCACAGCGTCGGCGCGCACACCGTGACGATGGGCCGTACCCGCATCCCGCCGGCGGGCCGGAACCAAGCCCACTACCATTCCTGCGAAGCGTCGTTCTTCGTGCGCAAGGGCACCCTCAAGTTGTTCGTCGGCGAGGCGCGCGAGGAGCACACCGTCACCGAGAACCAGTTCGTGTACGTCGCGCCGGGCATGATCCACGGTCTCCAAAACATGAGCGAGACCGAGACCGCGGAGCTGATCTTTCGTACGGGAACTGCCCGAGCAAGGACGACGCCGGGACGGTGTTCGTCGAGAAGTCGTGGGTGACCGCGGGGGACGCCGCGCGCTGACCGACGCGACCCGGGCGAACGGTGGAGCGTGCGGTGACGCGACGGGGCCGCGTGGCGGCGTCGCACACCGCGCATCGCGGCGCGAGCAGTGCGATCGGAGGGGCGATGCATGATCGTTGACGTGCACAGCCACTTCTTCCCCGACCGATTCCTCAAGGTGCTTGCGCGGGAGGGTGCGACGCACGGCGCCCGCGTCGAGGAGCACCCGTCGGGCCGCATCGTCTGGAGCAGCCCGCGCCAGTCGGCGCGCGTTGGCCCGGTATTTTACGACGTCGCCGCGCGGCTCGAGGCGCTCGAGCGCTGGGGCATCGACGTACAGGCACTCTCGCTTTCGCCCCCGATGCTGTATTGGGCGCCGTCTGCGCTCGGCCGCGAGCTCGCCGCATCGTTCAACGACGAGCTCGTGGCGATCTGCCGCGCGCACCCGGACCGGTTCGTCGCGCTCGCGACGCTTCCGCTACAGGACGTAGAGGCGGCGGTGGCCGAGACCGAGCGCGCGGCGCGGGCGGGATGCCGGGGCGTCTATATCGGGACGAACGTGAACGGCCGCTACCTCGACGACGCCGCGTTTGCGCCGCTCTGGGAGGCCGCCGTGCGACTCGGCCTTCCGGTGTTCACGCACCCCGTGAACAACGCCGGGGAGGATCGGATGGTCGGGTGGCATCTCGCGAACTCCGTGGGCAACCCGGGTGAGACCGCACTCTGCGGCGCGCGGCTGATCATGGCGGGCGTGCTCGATCGGTTCCCGGACCTGCGGATCGTGTTGGCGCACGGCGGCGGCGGCCTCGCGTTCATCGCCGGCCGCCTGGATCACGCGTACGAGGTGCGGCCGGAATGCCGGACGGCGATCCCCCAGGCCCCGTCAGCGTACCTGCGGCGGCTGTACTTCGACACGATCACGTTCGACGATCGGGGGTTGCGTTTTCTGATCGACGCCGCCGGCGCGGACCGGGTGGCGCTCGGGACCGACTACGCGTACGACATGGCCGACCCGGACGTGCTGCCGCGGATCCGCCGGCTCGCGCTCCCGCCCGGCGATACGGAGGCGATCTGCAGCGGAACCGGCGCGCGGCTCCTTGGGGTGAACGCGGAGAGCGGGTGACGTTGGGGCACGCGGGTTCACGGAAGGTGCTGTCGGACCGACACCGAAGCGGCACGCGCGACAATCGGGACACGGAGGTGCGACATGCGGCGGTTGTTCGGCGGCTCGTGCCTTGTGCTCGCGTTACTTCTGGCGGGAGTGACCGTCAGGGTGGTCGCGCCTCGCGGCCTGCCGGCGGGCGGCGTGGCGGCGGCGAGTCCTTCGATCAAAATCGGCCTCTTGGCGCCGACCACAGGCGTCGCCGCCGCCCCGGGCCACGACATGATCAACGGCTGGAAGTTGTGGTGGGCGCAGCACGGCGACACGGTGGCCGGCGTGAAGATCGACACGACGTACTACGACACCTCGTCGAATCCCAACACCGCGTTGACGCAGGCACGGCGGGCGGTCGAACAGGACGGCGTGCAACTCCTGATCGGGCCGTACCTGGCGAACGAAGGATTGGCTGTTGCCCCGTACGCCGAGCAGCACAAGGTCCCGCTGTTCCTGCCGACCGTGTCGGCCGATGATCTGACACAGCGCAAGGCCAGCCCGTACGTGACGAAGGTGGCGGGTTGGTCGTCCAGCCAGACGACCCATCCCGCGGGGGGATGGGCGTACGACAAGGGCTACCGCACCGCCGCGACGCTTGGAAACGCGTACGCGTTCGCGTACGAGAGCGTCGGCGGGTTCGTGCAGACGTTCACCGAGAAAGGCGGCCGCGTCGAAAAGCAGCTCTGGACGCCGCTCGGGACGACGGACTTCAGTCCCTACCTCTCCCAGATCCAGGCGCAGCACCCCGACGTCGTCTTCGTCTGCGTGGTCGGGGCCGACGCGGTGCACTTCCTGCAGCAGTGGAGTTCGTTCGGGCTGAAAGGCAAGGTGCCGCTTGTCGTGCAGGAAACCGTGACCGATCAATCGAGCATCCGCACGCTCCAACCCGAGCAGGTGCTCGGGATCATCGCGTTCTCCCACTACGCCGAAGGCCGCGACGACCCGGCGACGCAGCGATTCGTGTCGGACTACGCAGCGGCGAATCACGTGTTGCCTTCCTACATGGCCGCGGGATTTTATACGGCCGCGCAATGGATTCAGACCGGGCTCCAGACGGTCCACGGGGACGTGGCGGATCAGGCGAAGTTCCTCGCCGCGGTGCGGTCGGTCGCGCTCAGCGACTCGCCATTCGGGCCGCAACGGCTGGATCCGTACGGCGCCCCGGTCGAGAACGTCTACGTGCGCGAGGTCCAGCGGGTGCCCGACCGGTACGCGGCCTACGCCAAGACGTGGAACGTCGTGATCCAGACGTACCCCGCCGTGTCGCAGTTCTGGACGTACAAGCCCGCGCAGTACCTGGCGCAGCCCGTATACTCGAACACGTTTCAGGGGATCGTCAAGTAGCCGCCGCGTCGTGAGATCGGCGCGGCGCCCCGGCGCCGACGCGGGCCGCGACCGGGCGACCCCTCCCGGTGCCGAGCGATGACATTCTACGCGCAGAACCTGCTGGGCGGGTTGGCGTACGGGAGCCTGCTGTTCCTCATCGCGTCCGGGTTCACGCTGATCTTCGGCCTGATGCGCGTCGTCAACATCGCGCAGACGTCGTTCTTTCTGGTCGGGGTGTACACCGGGCTCACGCTCCTTCGGGCCCACGTCCCGTTCTGGCTCGCGGTCCCGCTGGCCGGCGCCACGGTCACCGTGATCGGCCTGTTCATCTATCGGGTGTTTCTGCACCGGTACCACGCGGACGAGCTGGTCGCGCTGTTGCTCACGCTCGGGTTCGCCTTGATGCTGGACGACGGTGCGCTGGCGCTGTGGGGCGGGAACCCGGAGTCCGTGCCCGCGCCCGGCGCGCTCGCGGCATCGCTGCAGCTGGGTGCGCTCGTGTTTCCGTCGTACTGGCTGGCGCTGATCGGGATCAGCCTGTTGATCGCCGCGGCGCTCCGGACGATGGAGCGCCGCACGATGCTGGGCGCGATCATCCGGGCCGGCGTGGACGACGAGGAGATGGCCCGGGGCCTCGGGATCGACGTGGACCGCGCGTTCTACGTCGTGTTCGCCATCGGGGCGTTCCTGGCGGGCGCCGGGGGCCTGCTGGGCGGACCGATCACCGGCGCGTATCCCGGCCTGGACGGCGACCTGCTCCCGCTCGCGTTCGCCGTGATCATCATCGGCGGTATCGGCAGCTTGGAGGGCGCATACGTCGGCAGTCTGATCATCGGACTCGTGAGCACCTTCGGCAAGGCGCTGTTCCCGGAACTCTCCTACTTCACGATCTTCGTGCCCGTGGCCGCGATCATGTCGCTGCGCCCTCAGGGGCTGCTGGGGAGAAGGCGCTAGCCGTGCCGCGCGCGGCGGTGGCGGCGACGGTGGTGGCGGCGGGCGCGCTCGCGGCGCTCGTGCCATCGCTCGGGCTGCCGCAGTACTATGTCTCGCTGCTGACCCAGACGTGGATCTTCGGCATCGCCGCGATGAGCCTCGACCTGTTGGTCGGGTTCACGGGGCTGGTCAGCTTCAGCCAGGCCGCGTTTTTCGGCACGGCCGCCTACATCGTCGGGATCGCGCAGACGCAGTACCACCTCGCGGCGTTCTGGCCCGCGCTGGGGCTGGCGGTGCTGGGCGCCGCGGGCCTCGCGGCCGTCTTCGGACTCTTGGCGCTCCGGGGGGAAGGCGTGAGCTTCATCATCATCACGCTCGCGCTCAACGAGATCGTCTGGGGGCTTGCGTATCAGTGGGTGTCCGTGAGCGGGGGCGACAACGGGATCACCGGGTTCGTCCGCCCGGTGGTGGCCGGCGTGGATCTCACGGGCACCGCGCCGTTCTACCGATTCTGCCTCGTCGTCCTCCTCGTCTGCTTCGGCCTGCTCGTCGCGATCGTGCGCTCGCCGTTCGGATTAGTGCTCCAGGGCCTGCGGGAACGGCCGCGCCGGATGGCCGCGCTCGGGTACAACGTGCGGATGTTCCGGTACGCGGCGTTTGTGCTCGCCGCCGCGTTCGCCGGCGTCGCCGGCGTGCTGTTCGCGTACTACAACGAGTTCGTCGGTCCCGTCAATCTCAGCCTCGACACGACCGTGCAGATCCTGATCATGGTGATCCTGGGCGGCGCCGGCACGCTCGTCGGGCCCCTCGCCGGCGCCGCGGTCGTCGTGTTCGTCAGCAACGCTCTCAGCAACCTCACGCAGCGTTGGGAGCTGATCCTCGGCGCGGTGTACGTGGCCATCTTGCTATACGCGCGCGACGGGTTGGTCGGTATCGGCCGCCGGCTGTGGCGGGCTGCGAGCGGTCGTGACCTGGGACGTCCCGGCGCCGCGTCCGCGATCCGACCCGCGGTGTCGCCCGGCGATGCGGAGCGCGAGCCGTGACGACGGACGCGTGCCTGGACGTCCGGGGCGTGTCGGTGCGCTTCGGGAGCCTGCAGGCGCTCGACGACGTGTCGCTCACGGTGCGCCCCGGGGAGCGGCGGGGGATCATCGGCCCGAACGGCGCCGGAAAGTCCACGCTCTTCAATGCGATCGCGGGCGAGGTCATGCCAAACGCCGGGACCGTCCTGTTGCAGGGGCGGGACATCACGCGCCTACCGCCGCACCGGCGGGCCCAGTTGGGCGTCGCCCGCACGTTTCAGACGACGATGCTGTGCCCGCGGCTCCGCGTCATCGACAACGTCATCTTGTCGCTCATCGCGCTGCGCCCTGAGCGGTACCAGTGCCTGCGACCGGTCGGCCGGTACGCAGCGCTCCGGGACCACGCGCTCCGGCTGCTCGCGCACGTCGGCCTCGACGGGCGGGCCGAGTGGCCGGTGCGCATGCTCGGCCACGGCGAGCAGCGGCAGGTCGAGATCCTGCTCGCACTCGCCCAACGCCCGACGCTGCTGCTGCTCGACGAGCCCACCGCCGGGCTCGCGCCGGGCGACGCGTCGCTGATCACCACGATGCTGCGCGAGTACCCGCGCGACGTGACGATCGTGCTCATCGAGCACGACATGGACGTCGTGTTCGACATCGTGGAACACATCACCGTCCTGCACCACGGCCGCGTCGTCGCCGACGGCGCGCCGGCGGCGATTCGCGCCCACGAGATGGTCCAGGAGATCTACTTCGGAGGCGTGTTGTGACGATGGCGCCGCTGCTCGACGTCGCCGACGTGCACACGTACTACGGCGACAACCACGTGCTGCACGGCGTCTCGCTGAGCGCGCGGGCCGGCGAGGTGACGGGGATGCTCGGGCGAAACGGCATGGGCAAGACGACCTTGATCCGCTCCGTGATCGGGTTTACGCCGCCGCGTCGCGGCACGGTGATGTTCCGCAGCGAGGAGATCCGCGGGCTGCCGAGTCACGAGATCGCGCGGCGCGGCATCGGACTCGTGCCGCAGGGACGGCGCATCTTCCCGTCGCTCACGGTGGAAGAACAGCTCCGCGTCGTCGCCCGCCCCGGAGGCCGGTGGACGCTCGACGCCGTGTACGAACTGTTCCCCCGATTGCAGGCGAGGCGACATCACCTCGGCGGGCAGTTGTCCGGCGGCGAACAGCAGATGCTGGCGATCGGGCGCGCGCTTATGACCAACCCCGCGTTGCTCTTGATGGACGAGCCGTCGGAGGGGCTGGCGCCGCTGATCGTCCGCGGGCTGCGGGACGCGATCGTGCAGCTCAAGGCGATGGGGCTGGCGGTCCTGCTGGTCGAGCAAAATCTGCCGCTCGCGCTCGCGGTGTCGGACTCCTGCTACATTCTCAGCCGAGGGCGCGTCGTGCACCACGGGCCCGCGTCGGAACTCGCCCGGGACGAGTCGACCCGACGGCGGCACCTCGGCGTCTGACTGGCGGCGGGGGAGGAACGGATCGGAGGAGCGGCGAACCCGGCCCGCTGGACGCGCCGCGGCTCGTCGCGCCTCCGCGCGGTGCGGAAGGGGGAGGCGCCCCGATCTGGTCCCGGTCCCGACGGTACGCCCCACGATGCACCCATGTGAGGTGATGCCCGTGAGATGGCTCGTCTCGCTCGCGTTGTTGGTGCTGCTCGCCGCGTCTGGCACGGCCTGGTCGGCGCCGGGAAACATGGGGACGCTCAGGGTCGGCCTGCTCATCCCGGAGACCGGCTATCTCGCCGCGCCCGGCCGGTTCATGCGCGAGGGCTTCCAGCTCTATCTCGGACAGCACGGCAACAAGCTCGGCGGCCGCGAGGTGCAGGTCTTCACCGGCGACGAGGCGGGGAACCCGTCGATCGGGCTCACTCAGACGCGGCGGCTTGTCGAGCAAGACCGCGTGGACCTGCTGTTCGGGCCGCTCAACGCGGCCGTCGGCTCGGCGCTGGCGCCGTACATCACCGAGCACAAGATCCCGGCGATCTACCCGATCGTGTCGGCGGACGATCTGACCCAGCGCAAGATCAGCCCCTACATCGTCCGCACCGGGTGGACGAGCAGCGAGACCACGCAGCCGCTCGGCGACTACGCGTACAAGACGCTGCACGATCGCAAGGCGGCCACGATCGCGTACGATTTCGAGTTTGGCTGGCAGAGTGTCGGCGGGTTCGTGCAGACGTTCCAGGGCGACGGCGGGAAGGTCACGAAGCAGACGTGGACCCCGCAGACCACGACCGATTTTTCGCCGTACCTGTCGCAGATCCCGCGGGACGTCGACGTCGTGTTCTGCAGCTTCTCCGGGTCGACGGCGATCAATTTCTTCCAGCAGTACCGTTCGTTCGGCCTCAAGATGCCGCTCGTGTGCCAGGGCAACGCGACGGACGAGAGCACGCTCGCCGCGACGGGACCGTCCGCGATCGGCGTCGTCACCGCGTTGCAATACAGCGCCGCGCTCGAGACGCCGGCGAACCAGGCGTTCGTCGCCGCGTATCAGAAGGCGTACGGGCACGTCCCCTCGTACTACGGCGACGGCACGTACGTCGGCGCGATGTTTCTCGACCGCGGCCTGCAGGCCGTCCACGGGGATATCTCCGATCCGCTTGCGTTCGCGAAGGCACTGCGCGGCCTCACGATCGCCGACGCGCCCCGCGGACCGGTCTCGCTCGATTCCTATGGGAACCCGATCGAGAACGTGTACATCCGCCGGGTGGCGCAGGTGAACGGCGCCCTCGCCAACACCGTGCTCTACACGTACCCTCACGTCTCGCAGTTCTGGACGTACGCCCCGGCGCAGTTTCTCGCGCACCCGGTGTACTCTCGGACCTATCCGCCGTGCAACGCGTGCGGAGGGAAATAGCGGCGCGGCGCGGCGGCGGCAGGCGGCGGTGGGCTGATGCGCGCGATGGTCATCGAGCGGTATGGTGCCCCGCTCGCGTTGCGCGACATTCCGTCGCCCACGCCGGGACCCGGGGAGGTGCTCGTCCGCGTGCTGGGCTGCGGCGTCTGCCGGACCGACCTGAAGATCGCCTCCGGCGCGATGCCGTTCTCGGCGACGCTGCCGCTGCCCCACGTGCCGGGCCACGAGATCTCCGGGGAGATCGCCGCCTTGGGGCCGGGTGCGCGGGCCTGCGTCGGCGATCGCGTCGTCGTGTTCAACTACTGGGCGTGCGGGCGATGCGCGCATTGTCAGGCCGGCGCGGAGACGCTCTGTGAGCGGCTGCGCGGGTGGGTGGGGTTCACGGGCCCGGGCGGCTTTCAGGAGTATCTCGCAGTACCCGACGACTGCGTGCTGCCGCTGCCCGACGTCGTGCGGCCGGAGCACGGCGGCCCGCTGTCCTGCGCGCTCGGGACCGCGTACCATGCGGTGGTCTCGCGCGGCGGCGTGCGGGCCGGGGAAGCGGTCGCGGTCGTGGGCGCGGGCGGCGTGGGGCTTCACATCGTGCAGGTGGCCCGCGCGGCCGGCGCCGCGGTGTTCGCGGTCGACGTCCAACCTCACCGGCTCGAGGCGGCGCGCGCGGCCGGCGCAGACGCGGCGTTCCTCACCGGCGGCGACGCCGTGGCCGCGGTGCGGCGCGCGACCGGAGGGCGCGGTGCGGACCTGGTGCTCGATACCGTCGGGCACCGCGATACCGTGCTGGCCGCGGCCGAGCTGGCTCGGGCCGGGGGACGGATCGTGCTCATCGGGTACACCGGACACCCCGAGGAGTATCCGCCGCTGCCGACGCAGCGCGTGGTGTTGGGCCAGCTCACCCTGATCGGCTCGCGCTACGTGACGCGCCTCGAGTTGCGCCGGGCGTTGGACCTCGTCGCGCGCGGCCTGGTGCGCCCTGTGATCTCGGGCGAGGTGCCGCTCGAGCAGGCGAACGAGGCGCTCGCCATGGTCCGCGACGACCGGACGACCGGCCGGGTCGTCGTCCGCGTGGGGGGCGTGCGTGCTTGACCTGACGATCCGCGGGACGGTGCTCGTGACGCCCCGGGGCCGGTTTGCCGCGGACCTGCACATTAAGGACGGGAAGATCGTCGCGCTCGGAGCGCTCGACGCGCCGGGCGCACGCGTCGTCGACGCGGGCGGGTTGCTCGCGCTGCCGGGGGTCGTCGATAGCCACGTGCACTTCATGGACCCGGGCGACGTGACGCGGGAGGACTTCGTGACGGGCAGCGCAGCCGCCGCTGCCGGCGGGGTCACGACGGTCATCGAGCACACCCACGGGGCGCCGGTGCGCGACGCCGGCGAGCTCCGGCGCAAGGTCGATCACCTCCGGCAGCGCTCCCTGGTGGACTTTGCGCTCGGCGCGCACGTGTGGCCGGACCGCTTGCCGGCGCTCCCGGACCTCTGGGCGGCGGGCGCCGCGTACCTGAAGGTGTTCACGTGCGAGACCCACGGCGTCCCGGCCCTGCTCGCGGGCGATCTGCTGCGCTGTTTTCAGGACGGCGCGCGGTGGGGAGGAACGTTCCTGGTGCACTGCGAGGACGACGCGATCACGCGCGAGCGCGAGGCGGCGCTGCGACGCGCCGGGCGCACCGACCACGGCGTCGTGCCCGAGTGGCGGTGTCGGGAGGCCGAGGCCGTCGCCGCGTGCGAGGTTGCGCTTCTTGCCCGGCTGACGGGCGCCCGCGTGGTCGTCGCGCACACCAGCCACGCCCCGGTCGTCGATCTGATCGCGCGCGAGCGCGCCGTGGGAGCGCGCCTGTGGGTAGAGAGCTGCCCGCAGTATTTCTACCTGTTCGAAGACGAGGTACGCGAGCACGGCCCGTTCCGGAAGTTCACGCCTCCGGCCCGCCTGCGTGACGGCGCCGACGCCGACCAGATGTGGCGGCGGCTCGCATCCGGCGCGATTACCCACCTCAGCACCGATCACGCGCCGTCGACCCGCGCGCAGAAGCTCGAGGGCGACATCTGGACATGTCACTTCGGACTGCCCGGTGTGGAGACGACCCTAACGATGCTGTTGCACGCCGTCTCCGAGGGCAAGATCACACTGGAGCGGCTGGTGGACGTTCTCTGCGCGCAACCGGCTCGGCTGTACGGTCTCTACCCCCGCAAGGGCACGCTCGAGCCCGGCGCCGACGCCGACGTGACGTTGGTGGATCCGGCGCGGCGGCGGACGCTCGCGGACGGTCAAGTGATCAGCAAAGCGGGGTGGACGCCGTACGCCGGGACCGAGGTGGTCGGCGCGCCCGTCATGACCTTCGTCCGCGGCCGCCTCGTTGCCAGGGATGGCTGCCCCGAGGGCGAAGCGGGATGGGGGCGCTGGCTGGCCGGGCCGGGTGCCGGCGCCTGAGGGTGGTTAGGGTGTCCGTGGACGCGGGTACCTGATAGCCAGAACGACTTCGAGGGGAGGGGCATCGTGACGCACGCACGGAAGGTCGGCAGGTATGTGGCCGCGGCGGTCTGCGCCGTATTGCTCGGGAGCCTGGCGCTCCCTAGCCCGTCCGAGGCCAAGACGGCGGCGGAGATCGACGCGAGCGTGGATGCGGCGCTCGCGCGCTTCGAAAAGCAGGTGAAGGGAGCCCACCAGTTTCTCCGCAACGCCAAGGGCGTCCTCGTCTTCGCGAACGTGATCCAGGCAGGCATCGGGGTCGGCGGGCAGTACGGCGAAGGTGCCCTGCGGATCGGCGGCAGGACCACCGCGTACTACAGCATCGCATCCGCGTCCGTGGGGTTCCAGCTCGGCGCGCAGACGAAGGATATCATCCTGGTGTTCTTGGACAGCGCGGCCCTCAGAAACTTCCAGACCAAAGAGGGCTGGCAGGTGGGCGTGGACGGGTCGGTCGTGCTGGTGAACGTGGGAGCCGCCGCCGACATCAACACGATGAAGCTCAATCAGCCGATCGTGGGGTTCGTCGTCGGCCAGAAGGGTTTGATGTACAACCTCTCGCTCCAAGGTTCGAAGATCACGAAGCTGCACAAGTAGGTCCGCCGGTTCCGCCAGACGACCCGAGACGAGGCCCCGCGGGAGCATCCCGCGGGGCCTCGAGCGGCCTCGGGAACGGGCGGCGCGACACGGGTGCGCCGAGGGGCCTGCGCATGGAATCCGTGCGCCGACGCCGAAGACACGTCATCGATGACACAGCAACTCGAGCACCGCCCGAGGCACGCGTGGCCCGGGACGTACGGGCGGGTTCGCACCTGATGGTTGTACGGAGCGCGGTCAAGCGCAGCGCCTACTACGACTCCGTGACGCTGATGCAGGCCCAGCAGGCCCTGCGGGCGTTGCCCGGCGTGGAAGAAGCGGGGGTCGTGATGGGCACCGAGGCCAACGTCGCGCTGTTGCGGCAAGCCGGCCTCGTCATCGAAGACGCCTCCGCGAAGGCCGACGACCTGATCGTGGCGGTGCGCGCGGACACTGAGGCTCACGCCCGCGGTGCGCTCGACGCGCTGGACGGGATCCTCTCGCGGCGCCCCGCCGCCACGCCCCCCGATGCGGCGTATCGCCCGCGGACCGTGGCCGCCGCCGCCCGTATGCTGTCCGGCGCCAACGTGGCGCTCGTGTCGGTGCCGGGGCGGTTCGCCGCCGCCGCGGCCCGCGAGGCGCTGCGGGCCGGCCTTCACGTCATGCTCTTTAGCGACAACGTCCCGCTCGACGAGGAGATCCGGCTGAAACGGGACGCGGCGCGCGGGGGGCGTCTCGTGATGGGGCCGGATTGCGGGACGGCGCTGATCGGCGGCGCCGCGCTCGGGTTCGCCAACCGCGTCCGGCGAGGGCCGGTGGGCATCGTGAGCGCCTCCGGGACCGGTCTGCAAGAGGTCGCCACCATCACCCACCGCCGCGGCGGCGGTGTGTCGCATGCGCTCGGCACCGGCGGCCGTGATCTCGCCGCCGCCGTTGGGGCGGCCACGACGCGCCGGGCGCTTGTGGTGCTGGGGCGTGATCCCGCGACGGCGGTCATCGTGCTCGTCTCCAAACCGCCGGACCCCGAGGTCGCCGACCGGGTGCTGGAAGACGCCGCCGGCATCGGGAAACCGGTCGTGGTGGCCTTCGTGGGCGCGTCGCCGCAATCTTCGGCCGGAGGGCTCTATTGGGCGGCCACGCTCGAGGACGCGGCGATGCTCGCCGCGCGCCTCGCCGGCGGCGCGCCTCGCGATCCGAACGACGAGGGGGCGGCATGGCGGCCAGCCGTCGAACGCCGGGCCGCGGCCGAGATCGACCGGTTGGCTCCGTCGCAACAGTATCTCCGAGGGCTCTACAGTGGAGGAACCCTGTGCGCCGAATGCGTCGCGGTGCTGCAGGGAGCACTGCGGCCGCTGTTCACGAACGCCCCCGTGGGCGCCGCGCGGCACATCGACGGCGTTGGACCCAGCCGCGCGCACACCGTGCTGGACTTGGGAGACGATCTTTTCACGGTCGGCCGCCTGCACCCGATGCTCGATCCGACGCTCCGCGCTCAGCGGATCGCCCAGGAGGCGGCCGATCCGGAGACGGCCGTGATTCTTCTCGACGTGGTGCTGGGAGAAGGGGTGCACGCCGATCCCGCTGGCGCGCTTGCGCCCGCGATCGCGGCTGCGCGCGCCGGCGCGGCCGGCGCCGGTCGCCACCTCGCGGTCGTGGCGTCCGTGTGCGGCACCGACGAGGATCCCCAATCTCGGGTGGAGCAAGTCAGGCGCCTCGCGGCGGCCGGCGTGCTCGTTGAGGACAGCAACGTCCGCGCCGTCGCGCTCGCGGGGATGATCGCCGGTCGCGACCCGGCACTCCCGCTGCCCCCGCTGCGCTCGGACGCCGCCGTTCGGGACGACGCCGACGGCGAAAGCGGTCCCGCGGTGGCCGAACCGCACGGCACCGACGGGCGCGATCCGCATCCCGAGGACGCGCTCCTGGCGGGACCGCCGCGCGTGGTCAACGTCGGATTGGAGATCTTCGCGAAGAGCCTCCGCGCCCAGGGAGTGGCGGTGCTGGAGCTCGACTGGCGCCCTCCGGCCGGCGGTGATCGCGACATGATCGCGCTGCTGGAGCGCCTCGAATGAGCGGGCCGGGCCCGAGTGCCGGCCGCGTGGATCAGGCAAACGCGGAGGCGATCCGGCGCGTGCTCGGTGCGACCCCCGTGCTCGTGGGGATCAGACGGGCGCAGGACGTGGTCCCCGGCATGGCGGACGACCTGCTCCTGCACGCCGGCCCGCCGATCGCGTGGGACCGCATGTCCGGGCCGGTCAGGGGCGCCGTCATCGGCGCGCTGCTGTACGAGCGTCGCGCGGCGAGCGAGGCCGAGGCGGTGCGGCTTGTCGAGTCCGGGCGGGTCCGGTTCGAGCCCTGTCACCACCACGCGGCGGTCGGTCCGATGGCCGGGATCGTCTCCTCGTCGATGCCCGTCTACGTTGTAGAGAACGCCGCGGGGCGCACCCGAGCGTACTCCACGCTCAACGAGGGGTACGGCACGGTGCTCCGCTACGGGGCGTACGGCACCGATGTGCTGGCGCGTCTCCGGTGGCTGGAGGAGACGCTCGCCCCGGTGCTCGATCGCGCGCTCGAGTTCTCGGGCGGGCTGGATCTGCGAACGCTCATCGCACAGGCGCTGCAGATGGGAGACGAGGGTCACAATCGGAACAAAGCCGCATCGGCGCTCCTGGGCCGCCAACTCGCGCCGCACATCGTGCGCAGCGGCGCCCCCGCCGATGCCCAGCACGAGGTGTTCCGGTATCTCGCCGAGACCGATCTCGCGGCCCTCAACCCGATCATGGCCGCGTGCAAGGCGACGATGGACGCGGCCCACGGCGTCCCCGGGAGCACCCTCGTCACGGCGATGGCCCGCAACGGCACGGAGTTCGGGATCCGCGTGAGCGGGCTCGGCGAGCGGTGGTTTACGGGGCCCGCGGAGGTGCCCCGCGGACTGTACTTCCCCGGGTTCTCGGCGGACGACGCGAACCCCGATGTCGGCGATTCCACGATCACCGAGACGGCGGGCATCGGCGCGTTTGCGATGGCGGCCGCGCCCGCGATCGTCAGCTTCGTCAGCGGGACCGCGCGCGACGCGCTGCAGTCCACGCTCGAGATGTACGAAATCACGCTGGCGGAAAACCCCGCGTTCGGGATCCCCGCGCTCGACTTCCGCGGCACGCCGACGGGGATCGACATCCGTAAGGTCGTCCGCACCGGCATTCTTCCGCGGGTCAACACCGGAATCGCCCACCGGGAGGTCGGGATCGGGCAGATCGGGGCCGGGCTCGTGCGCCCGCCCCGCGTCTGTTTCGAGCGCGCGCTGCAGGCGATGGCGGAGACGATCGAGCGATAGCCGCGTGGCCGGGCGCGCCCGCGGGTCGGGCGCGCCACATCGGGGAACAGAGGGGGTGTCGCATGGCCTTGAAACCGGCGGACATGAGCCGGGTCCGCGTGCTGGACCTGTCACAGAACTTCAGCGTCGACTCGCCGCCGTTCGCGTACTACGAGGGTCCCACCGTGAAATGGGTCAAGAAGATGGCGTTCGAAGGCGTCAACGCGCAGCTGATCAGCAGTACGAACCACATCGCGACGCACCTCGATTCTCCGCTGCACTTCAACGATCCCGGCCCCGACGTCGCGGGTATTCCGCTCGAGGAGCTGCTCGGGCCGGCGTGCATCGTCGATCTGGCGCAGTTCGGCATCGGGGACTATGACATCTACGGCCCGGAGCACTTCGAGCGGTGGGAGAAGACGTATAAAACGAAGATCCAGCGGGGCGACATCCTGGTGATCCACACCGGGTACCATCACTACTACAACGAGGACTGGTACAAGGTCCGCAACCGGGAGAAGCCCAACTTGCCGCGGGCGTTTCTCCGGCACCCCGGCCCGCAGCTGGAGTTTTGCGACTGGGTCCTCGCGCGGGGGATCCGCTGGCTCGCGATCGACGCGATCTCCACGGACCATCCGTTCAACACCAACGTCCGCCGGGCGCGTCCGGATCTCGTGCCCGAGGTGGAAAAGAAGATCGGGATGCCGATCGACCGGGCGTTTCCCTGGCCCAAGGCGTACCAGGCCACGCACACGTACCTGTTCCCGAAGGGCGTGTTCCACGTCGAGAACGTGGGCGGCATGATCGACGAGGTACTGAACATGCGGCTGTGGTTCGGCGCGTTTCCGTTCCGGTTCAAAGGCGGCGAGGCGGCGTTCTGCCGCTGCTTCGCGTTCGTGCAGCGCTAGCGAGGAGGCACGGTGTACCCTCTCGACGACCTGACGGTGGTGGACCTGACCCGCGCGCTCGCCGGGCCGTACTGCACGATGATGCTCGCCGACCTCGGCGCGCGCGTGCTCAAAGTCGAGACGCCGGGGACCGGCGACGACACACGCGGGTGGGGACCGCCGTTCGTGAACGGCGAGAGCGCGTACTTCCTCAGCATCAACCGCAACAAGGCCAGCGTCACTCTCAACCTCAAGGCGCCGCGCGGGCGCGAGCTGCTGTGGCGCTTGCTCCGGCGCGCGGACGTCCTCGTGGAAAACTTCCGCCCCGGGGCGATGGACCGCCTCGGCTTCGGGTACGACGCGGTGCACGCGGCGGTCCCGCGCCTCGTGTACTGCTCGATTTCGGGGTTTGGGCAGAGCGGGCCGTATCGCGAGCGCGCCGCGTACGACCTCATCGTGCAGGGGATGGGCGGGCTGATGGGCATCACGGGCGAACCCGACGGAGCCCCGATGCGGGTCGGCGTGGCGGTGGCCGATATCTGCGCCGGGATGTTCGCCGCGTACGCGATCCTCGCCGCGCTCCGGGTCCGCGAGCGCACGGGCGCCGGCCAGTGGGTGGACGCCGCGATGCTGGACGGCCAGGTCGCGTGGATGACCTACATGGCCGCGAACTACTTCGCCACCGGGCACGACCCGCAGCGCGTGGGATCGGCCCACACGAACCTGGTGCCGTATCAGCCGTTTCCGACGCGGGACGGTTTCATCAACGTCACCGTGGGGAGCGAGGGGTTGTGGCAGCGGTTCTGCCAAGCGCTCGACGTCCCGATTGCGGCCGATCCTCGGTTTGCCACCAACGCGGAGCGCGTCGCGCACCGGCGGGAGCTGCTTGCTCTGCTGGACCCGGTGTTCCGAACGCGCTCGACCGCGGAGTGGGTCGCCCGGTTCCTGGCGGCGGGCGTGCCGGCCGGGCCCATCTCCCGGATGCACGAGGTCATGGCGGACGCTCAGGTGCGTGAGCGCGAGATGGTGGTCGAACTCGACCACCCGCGGGCGGGGCGCATCCGGGTGAACGGGGTCCCCGTGAAGTTGTCCGACACCCCCGGTGCCGTCCGGACCCCGCCGCCGCTGCTCGGGGAGCACACCGACGCGGTCCTGCGCGAGTTGGGGATCGACGCCGGCGAGATCGCGGCGCTCCGACAGGAGGGCGTGGTCTGATGTTCCGCCGGCGTCGGCCCGCAGCGCAGCCGGTCACGTGCTCGTCGTGCGGCCTGGCCCATCCCGTGGACGCCCTCGCGGCGGCGCTGTACGTGTGCGCGGGATGCGGTCGTTCGTTGGCGATGCCGTCCGCCGCGCGGATCGCCCTGCTCGCCGATCCGCGGACGTTTCGGGAGCTCGACCGGCAGCTGATCTCGGTCGATCCGCTCAGCTTCATCGACCGCAAACCGTACCGCGAGCGCCTGCAGGAGGCGCAGCGGCAGACCGGGCTGCGCGAGGCGGTGACGACCGGCCTCTGCCGGATCGGCGGCCACCCTGTGGTGCTCGCGGTGTTCGATTTCGAGTTCCTGGGTGGGACGATGGGGTCGGTCGTCGGCGAGAAGGTGGCCAACGCGTTCGAGCACGCGGCCCACCGCCGCGTCCCGGTCGTCTGCGTGGCCGCGAGCGGCGGCGCCCGCATGCAGGAAGGCATGTTGTCGCTGATGCAGATGGCGAAGGTGTCGGCGGCCGCGGCGCGGCACGACCGCGCCGGGCTCGCGTTCATTTCGGTACTGACCGATCCGACGTTTGGAGGCGTGACCGCGAGCGTCGCGTCGCTCGGCGACGTGATCATCGCGGAGCCGGCGGCGCAGATCGGTTTCGTCGGACCGCGCGTGATCCAGCAGACGACCGGCGTCGCGCCGCCGCCCGGCTCGCATCAGGCAGAGACACTGTGTCGCAACGGGTTGCTGGACCTCATCGTGCCCCGTGCACAGCTGCGGGAGACGATCGCCTACCTCGTGGCCCATCTCAGCCGTCTGCCGGTGGCGCGCGGCCGCGCGGACCGGCTGCCGCCCGGCGTGGAGCAAGGGCCGCTGCCGGCGTGGGACGAAGTCCGCCTCGCACGGCACACCGCCCGCCCCACGGCGCTCGACTACATCGGCCACATGGCCACGGGGTTCGTCGAGTTGCACGGTGACCGCCAGGGCGGCGACGACCCGGCGATCGTGGGCGGGGTCGCAGAGATCGACGGGCAGCCGGTGATGATCATCGGGCACGAGCGCGGCGGGACGCCCGAGGCCCTGGAAGCGCGCCACCGGGGGGCCGCCGGCCCGAGCGGCTACCGAAAGGCGCTCCGCTTGATGGAGCTCGCCGCGAAGTTCCGGATTCCGGTGATCACGTTGATCGACACCCCCGGTGCCGATTCCAGCTATGAGGCGGAGCGGCACGGGATCGCGCAGGCGCTGGCGCACACGCTGGCCACGATGACCGTGCTGCCCACCCCGATCGTGTCGGTGATCATCGGCGAGGGTGGGAGCGGGGGCGCGCTTGCCCTCGGCGCCGCCGACCGGGTGCTGATGCTCGAGCACGCCATCTACTCGGTGATCTCGCCCGAGGGCGCCGCGGCGATCCTGTACCGGGATACCGCCCAGGCCGTTGCGCTCTCAGAGGCGCTCAAGCTCACCGCGCAGGATCTCCGACGGCTCGGCGTGATCGATGTGGTCGTCCCCGAGCCCGTGGGAGGCGCGCATGTCGACCACGCCGCGGCCGCGGCTGCGCTGCGGCGCCACCTGGTCGCGTCGCTGAGAACTCTGCGGCGCGTCGCGCCCGAGAAGCTGCTGGGCCGGCGGTACGCGAAGTACCGGCACATCGGCCGCACCGGCGTGTACTGGCGGGAGATCGTGCGGGCGGAGATGCAGGACGCGCTGGACTCGATCGCCCGGCGGTTCCCCAGGGGCGAGGGGCCGTCGCGACGGGCGACGGGCGCCCCGCAGGGCTAGTGGTGTCTCCGACCGCCACCGCCCGTTCCACGCGGCCTCGGGGCGCGCGCGCGGACCTCGGGGCGGTGTTCGCACGAGCGGGCGCGATCGTGTGGCTCCTGGTGGCGCTCGCGGCGATCTCGGCGGCACGGTCGCCCGCCGAGCTCTTCCTTATTGCGCCAGGAGAAGGCATCGGCGCGCTCCACCTGGGCATGACCCTCGGAGAAGCGGAAGCCACAATGCGGCGGCCCAAATCGACGTTCCCCCTCGCGAACGGCGAGGATACGATCCACACGTGGTTTGCCACGGTCCGCAACGCGGACGGAACCGTCGCGATGGGGGGCGCGGGCGGTTTGTACGCGGTCGTGGACGCGTCAGGGAAGATCCGACAAGTGGGCGCGCACTACGCACCGCGCTACATGACATCCAACGGGCTGCACACCGGTGTCGCCGAGGCGACGGTGCGAGCGGTCCTTGGGGAACCGCCGAACGTTTACCCCCAGCAGGGCTACCACGAGCTGGCCTACCCCGCGCTCGGCATCACGTGCTCGATCGTGGACGATCAGCGGATTGGTGGATACAAGACCGTGTATGAGATCGTTGTGTACCCGCCCACGCAGTGAAGCCGCAGGGGCCGGGACGCGCGGACGTGCCCAGCCCCTGCGCGATGGTGTGCGTCTCTACCAGCCGTTGCTGCTCTTGGTGGTTCCCCCGTTGGACGTGCTCGGGCCGGGCGACATCGCCGCCTTGAGATCGACCGATGCCACCCACCATTTGCTGGCCACACCCTGGCCGTTGGCTTGACCCGCGGCGGTATCCGCGGAGTAGCGGTACAGCAGATGGCCGTTGTACGCCACCTGCGAGCCGTTTGCCGTCTTGACCAGCGACAGCTTTCCCGGGAGCGGGTCCTCCGCGGTTGGCGCGGACGCGCTGAGGAGCGGGGGCCAGGCCGACGCGCAGCCGGCGGTGCACGCGCTCTGCGTCGGGGTGTCCGAAGCGAAATAATACAAGGTCATGCCCTTCGCGTCCGTCAGGATCTTGGCTTGCTTGCCTCCCACGGTGACCATCCCCGTCTCCACCGTGTACGCGGCGGCGGCGTAGCCGCCGACCGCGGCGAGTCCGGCGATCACGCTGACGCCTGCGAGCAACACGAACAATCCACGTACCCTCCTATGCATGAAGCGTCCCCCTTGTGCGACGTATCGGACGAACGCATGGCGCACCCGCGTCCATGCACCATGGTGCGATCCGGGGTTCACGAGGGCGTCAACGATCCGTAACAAACCTGCCACGCGCGCGGGCGAGGCGGCGCGGGGCCGGGCGGTCTGTCTCGGGGCCGTGCGTCGAGTGACGGTCGCGGACGTGGCTACGGGTCAGAGCCGGCTGTTCCACTCTCTCGTGGCCCACGACAGCGCCTGCGCGGGCGTCATGCGGCCGAAGAACGCGTTCTCCACGGCCTCGCGGAAGATGCGGAAGAGTTCATCGCTGTGGGGTGTGACGATGGTGAGGTCGCGCGCGATCCCGAGCTCCCGCGCGGCGATCGCGCGGCCGCGGTCCACGGGGGTGGTCCCGGCCTGGGTGAAGTACGGATCGGCCGCGGCCGCGCGGGTGGAGGGAAAAGCCACGACGACATGGGAGAACGCGAGCTGATTTTCATCGTTCGTGACGAACAGCGCGAAGTCGACCGCCTCGGCGCGGTGGCGGCTCGCGGTCGGCACGGCCAGATCCATCGTCGGCAGGTCGAGCACGTGTCCAAGCCCGATCGGCTCCGGGGCGACCAGGGTCTCGCGGTAGACGTCCGGACCGTCCGAGCGCACCCGGAGCAGAAACTCGGGACCGGTCACGAGCATCGCCAACTGCCCGGCAGCGTATCGTTCGGTGGCGCCGAGATACCCGCGCCGCAGGGTGTCGGCGGGGAACAGGTCGTGCTTGAATGCATCGACGTATCGCGCGAGCAACGCCACGTGGGCCGGACTGTCGAAGACCGCGCGGTGCCCGTCCGGGCTGAGCACCGGCAGTCCGTCTTCCTGGAACAGCGTGAGCAGCCGGGTCGTGTCGACGTTCGGCATGAACCCATACACGCCGGTCTTCTGCTTGATCGTCGCCGCAGTTTGGATGAACTCGTTCATCGTGCGCGGGGGATGGGCCGGGTCCAACCCCGCCCGCCGGAACAGCGCTTGATTGTAAGCGAGCACATCGGGCTCCACGTACCACGGGATGCCGTAGGCGCGACCCTGGACGCGCAGCGACGCCCAGACATTGGCGAAGTAGCGGGCCCGTGTGGTCTCGGGGACGGCGGCATCCATATCCACCAGCGCGTGGACCTGGGCCATGCGGATCGTGATCTCGGTGTTCAGGTTCACGACGTCGGGTGCGACGCCCCCCGCGATCGCGGCAAGGAGCTTCTGGTCGAGGGCTTCCAACTGCAGGTCGATCCAGCGGACACGCACGCCGGGATGCACATGTTCGTACCGGGCGATCGCGTCCTGGACGTAACTCGTAAGCAACGGCTGGAGGGAAATCGTCCAGAACTCGAGCTGTGCCTGTGATCCCGCGGAGGCGGCGCCGGCTCCGAGCAGAAGCGCGAGTACGGCGGCGACGGCCAAGCGGCGTCTCATCGGCTGGCTCCCTCAGGGCGACTGGTGGCGCTCTTCGGCGTCGCGGAGACCCGTCCCCACTGCCCGTGCAACGTGGAGGGAACACTCGGCATGCTTCGTCCCTCTCCACTCACGATAGTGCTTGCCATCGGTGTCGGCGCTGCCCCAGCGTGTGCAACACGGGGCGGTGCTTCCCGCGGTCTCCGGGAGCACGAGAGGCCACCTGCGCTCTGCCGTGGCGACGGACGATGGCCGGTGTGGGAGCGCTAGGCGCGGGCGTCGCCCGCCGGCGGCGTGGGCCCCGACGGCTGCGCCCCGACGTTGGGGAGGACCGTCTCCGTCCACGGGAGCGGCGCGATCCGGTAGATCGCCCCGAGCCCGCCGATGAATCCTGCGAGCATGTCCGCCCCGGATGTTTCCCCGATCTCGGTCACGCCCCGGGCCGCCGCGCCCGCGCCCGCCGCATCCCCGGCCGCGATCGCGCCGATGAGGGGGTGCCAGCGATCGCTCACCTCGCCCGCATATGCTGCCCGGAGATACGCCGCGCTGATCTCATGCGTGCGCGGCGCGGCCGTCTCCACGAGCAGTCCGGCAATCTCGGCCAGCACCGGATCGGGGCGCTGCTCGTGGGCGAGCGCGAGCGCGATGAGGACGCCTGCGAGGAAGTCGTCCCCGGACGGCGTGAGGCCCGGGCCGAGCCCCGCGAGCGACGACGTGACGACCTTCAAACTTCGACGATTCCGCTGGCCGAGCGCGTCGACGAGCCCCGCGATCAGCGCGTGGCTGCGCGGGAAGTGCGTGACCTCTTGCATCGGCGCGGGGAGATCCTCATCTTGCAGGTGGGGGAGCAGGCGCGCCAGGCTCTCGGTCGGAGACGCGCCGACGGCCGCCTGGTAGGCCGCGACCAGGCAGCGAGACAGCGCCAGCTCGTCCGCGGCGAGACCGGGATACGCTTTGGGATCCCACAGCGTCGCAGCGCCGAGCCCGATCCGCACCGCGTCCCCGATGGTGACATAGTCGCCCGTGCCGGCGGCCGGTGTCCCCACCGACAGTTCGTGGAACGCCGAGGCAGGGACAGCGGGGATCACCAAGTTGAGAGGGCCGTTGCCGAGGGGCTGCTGGACCACCGCGGAGATGCTGCCGTCTTCATCCACGAGATAGCAGCTGCGCGAATGCACGGCGAGCACCTCGCCGCTCCACCCCGGCTCGCGCAGTGCCCGCGCCACCCGCCAGCTCATCGAGAGCGCTTGAGTCTCGTGCGTCATACGTGCCCCCATTATGGCACGCGGGCGCCCGTCGTGCACGGCTGGCCTGCGGTCCGTGTCCACGGGTCAGGACCGCCGTCGTTTCGCCGGGCGCGACTGGTCCCGGGCGCCTTTCCGGCGAGTTCCGCTGGCCGCGCGTGTCTTCTTCGAGACGGGCGGGTTCGGCGCGTCGGACGCCGAGGCGCACTCGGGCTGCGTCGCCGGAGCGGGCACCGCGACCGACCTGGCAAACGCCGGCCACGCGTCGGGGTGCGCACCGGAGGCCAGCGTATCCGCCGCGGCGGCCACCGCCTTGACGATGTTCTGGTACCCGGTGCAGCGGCACAGGTTGCCGGCGAGCGCCTCGCGGATCTCCCGCTCGCTCGGCCGCGGGGTGTCCCGGAGAAACGCCAGGGTGGTCATCAAGAATCCCGGCGTGCAGAAGCCGCATTGCAGCGCGTGCTGCTCCCAATAGGCCTGCTGGATCGGATGAAGCCGGTTGCCGTCGGCGAGCCCTTCGACCGTCATCAGCTCCGCGCCCTCGGCCTGCACGGCGAACATGAGACACGATCGAACCGCTTCGCCGTCCATGAGAATCGTGCACGCCCCGCACACGCCGTGCTCACATCCGAGGTGGGTACCGGTGAGGCCGCACTCTTCGCGGATGAAGTCGGCCAGCGTTTTGCGCGGTTCCGCGCGGCCCGTGTGCGTCCGGCCGTTGATGCGCAGCGCGATCTCGCGCACCGCCATCACGCCGCCTTCGCCGTTCGCGCGCAGGCCTCGGCCAGTGCCCGCCGCGTCAGGACGCCCGCGACGTGGCGACGATACTCCGCGGACGCGTGGATGTCGCCCTCCGGATCGATCTCCTCGCGGACGGCGTCAGCGGCCTCGGTCCACAGGGCGTCGGCAGGCGCCCGGCCCGCCAACGCCCGCTCGGTTCGCACCGCGCGCATCGGCGTCGGCCCCACACCGGTGAGCCCGATCCGGGCCTCAGCGATTCTTCCCCGACGCACGGCGAGCACGACGCCGACGCCGGCGAGGGCGAAGTCGCCGTGTCGTCTCGCGATCTCCATCCACGACCACCCGGCATCCTCTGGAAGCGTGGGGAAGCGGGCCTCCGTCAGCAACTCGCGCGGGTCGAGGGACGTGGTGAGGTACGACACGAAGAACTCATCTGCCGGAATGGTCCGGGTTCCGTCGGGCCCGACGGCCGTGACCGTGCCCCCGAGCGCCGCGAGCACCGCGGTCAGTTCGGCGGCGGGATCGGCGTGGGCGAGGCTCCCGACCACGGTGCCGCGGTTCCGGATCTGCACGTGGCCCACGAGCTGGAGCGCCGCGTGGAGCAGCGGGCACCGCGCCGCAACGATCGCGGACCGCTCCGCGCTCCGCTGCCGGCAGAGCGCCCCGACGCGCAGGGCGTCGCCGTCCGGCGTGAGATGGTCCAACGCGTGGATGCGGTTGATGTCGACGATCACGGCCGGTCTCGCCAAGCGCATATTCATCAGCGGCACCAGGCTCTGCCCACCGGCGAGTACCTTCGCCTGGTCGCCGTGGGCCTCGAGCAGCCCCAGGGCCTCCTCGACGGTGTCTGGCGCGTGGTACTCGAACGCGGCCGGCTTCATACGTCCTCGCCGAGATGCTGTTCGAGACACTTGAAGAACTGTCCGATCAGCATCTTGCCCACCCCCCCGAGCATCCGCTGGCCGACGCCGGCGATCAGCCCGCCGATTTGCATGTCACCGGTCCACTTCAGCAGGGTCCCCTCGCCCTGCGGCTCAAGGTCGACCAACCCCACGCCCTTCATGAACCCCGTGCCACCGCTGCCCTCCAGGACGAGCATGTAGTGCGACGGCGCCCGTTTGTCCGAAATCGTGAGCGTGCCCTTGTACGTCCCCTTCACCGCGGCGATTCCGACGTTCAGCGTGGCCTCGTAGTGGTCCGGTTCGATCTCCTTAAGTTCTTTCAGCCCTGGCGTGCATCGGCGGAGCGCGTCGGGATCGTTGATCATCTTCCACACGGTCTCGATCGGAGCGGCGAGCGTATTCGTGCCTTCGAGTTTCATGGGCTCCTCCGGCCTTCGACGATGAGCTGCCGCAGCCGGCTCGGGCTGAGCGGCGCCTCTGTGATATGGATTCCAAACGGAGCGAGTGCGTCCTCCACGGCCTGCACGACCACCGCGGCGACGGGGATCACGCCCGCTTCTCCGGCGCCCTTGACGCCGAGAGGATTCAGCGGCGACGGCGTCTCCAGGTGCGCGATGGCGAGCGGCGGCATCTCCGCGGCGGTGGGCAGCAGGTAGTCCATGAACGTCGTGCTGAGCGGTTGGGCCTGGTCGTCGTAGGCGAGCTTCTCCCAGAATGCGCCCCCGAGCCCCTGCGCGACACCCCCCTGGATCTGCCCCTCCAGGATCAACGGGTTGATCACCCGCCCGCAGTCGTGGACGACGACGTAGCGCTCGATCGTCAGCCCGCCCGTCTCGGCGTCCACCTCGACGACGCACGCGTGCACGCCGTTGCTGAACGCGCCCTGGGACGGCGCGAAGTACCGGACCGCCTCGAGCCCGGGACCTTCCCACTCCTTCGGCATCGCGAACCGGAGCGGGTTCGCGGCACGGGCGAGGGCACCCAGCGTCACGGAGCGGCTGGCCACGCCGCGTACAAATGCGTTCCCGTTGCTGAGCTCGATCTCCTCGGGCGGCGCCTCCAGGAGCGACGCGGCGACGATGCGCGCCTTGTCACGGACGGCCTTCGCCGCCAGGGCGACAGCGTTCCCGGCCACGGTCGCGGCGCGGCTCGCAAAGGTCCCGGTCCCCCAGCCGAACAGTCCCGTGTCGCCCGTGCGCACCGTCACGTCCCGCGGCGACACGCCGAGCACGTCCGCGGCGATCTGGGCGAACGTGGTCAGGTGTCCCTGTCCCTGCGTGCCCACGCCCGTGGCGACGAAGACGCGTCCGGAGGGCTCGACGGTGATGCGGGCGCCCTCGTACGGACCGATGCCGGTCCCTTCCACATAGCACGCCACGCCGCACCCGAGCAACCGGCCCGCGGCCCGCGCGGTGCTCTGCCGCGCGTCCCAGCCGCTGTAGTCGATCAGTTCGAGCGCGCGGTCGAAGCATGCCGGGTAGTTTCCGCTGTCGTACCGCAGTGGGGCGTTATCCTGGTAGATGAGCCCAACGTCGTACGGGAACTCGTCCGGTTGAATGAAGTTGCGCCGACGCACCTCGGCGCGATCCACACGGAGTTCGCGCGCGACGCGGTCGAGCAACCGCTCCATGACGAAGACCCCGTGCGGACGTCCGGCGCCGCGGTAGGGGCTGACCATCGTCTTGTTCGTGAAGACGGCGCGAAACTCGCAGTGGTAGTTGGGGACCCGGTACGGGCCCGGTAGCGTGGTGCTCGCCACGATCGGCACGATCAGGCCATACGGGATGTACGCGCCGGCGTCGTACAAGAAAATCGTTCGGACGCCGAGGATTCCTCCGTCGGAGTCGACGGCGATCTCGGCGTCGTGGATCTGTTCCCGCTCCTGATTCGTCGCGACGAGGTGTTCGCGGCGGTCCTCGATCCACTTCACCGCGCGCCCGAGTCGCATCGCGGCGAACGGGACGAGGATCTCCTCCGGGTAGAACATCATGATCTTCGGGCCGAATCCGCCGCCGACGTCCGGGGCGACAACGCGGACGTCCTGTTCGGCGAGGCCGAGCATCTGAGCGAGTCCGTTTCGGATCGGGATCGGCGCCTGGGTGCTGTCCCAGATGTCCAGCCGGCGGGTGCGTGCGTCCCACGACGCAACGACCCCGCGGGTCTCCATCGGACACGAGGCGCCGCGATCGATGACGAAGCGCTCGCGGAAGCGATGGGCGGCCTGGGCAAACGCGGCGTCGACATCGCCGACGCGCTGCGTGTAGTGCGCGCAGATGTTCGAGTCCATGTCGTCATGCACGCGCGGCGCGCCGGCCGCGGCCGCCGCCTCGAGCGTGGCCGCGGCCGGAAGCGGTGTGTAGTCGACCTCGATCAAGTCGCAGGCATCCTCGGCGGCGTACCGGCTCTCCGCGACGACGAACGCCACGGGTTCGCCGACATAGCGCACGGTGTCCGGCGCGAGCGCGTGCTGGGTCTTCTGGTGCGTCAGCGCGGGATGGGGGATGAGCTTCGGCAGCGGGTCGCCGAGCGTCCCGAGATCCGCGTGCGTGAACACCGCGAGCACCCCCGGCGCAGTCCGCGCCCGCCGCGCGTCGACGCGCCGGAGCCGCGCGTGGGCGTGCGGACTCCGCAGGACCGCGCCGTGGACCATGCCGGGCAGGCGCACGTCGTCCACGAACAGGCCGCGTCCGGTGAGGAGAGCCGGATCTTCGTTGCGCGTGACGCGGGCTCCGAAGTAGCGCGTGCTCATAGGGGAGTCTATCCTTCGATGGGCCCCAACACGATTCCTATACCAGGGGGGCGCCCGCTTCGCGCGAATCTCCTCCCGGTGATGGACCGCACGCCACGCCGCGTCACCGCACGGTACTTCGCCTACCTGCTTCGTTGCGGGGACGGGACGTTCTATGCCGGCTACACGATCGACCTGGACCGGCGTCTCGACGCGCACCGCCGGGGCGGTGCGCGGTACACGCGCGGGCGGGGTCCGTGGGAGTTCGCGGCGGTGTGGCGGTGTCCCACGCGGCGCGCGGCGCTGCGGCTCGAGCGGCTGCTCAAGCGCGTGGGCCGGCCGCGTCGACTGCAACTCGCGCAGGGCGCCCCCCTGTCGGCGTTGGTGCCAGCGGCGGTGGGTCTGGGCGCGCGCCGCGTCATCCTTCGGGGCGCCTGAACGCCGCGCGGACCGAGCGGTCCGCCGCCGTGGCCGTCCACACCGGGGCAGCCGCGCTACTCGGCGGCGAAGAACTGGTGCAGTTCCTTGTAGGTTTCCGCCGGCGCTTCCTCAGGGAGGAAGTGGCCGCAGTCGAGCGCGCGACCCCGCACGTCGTCCGCCCAGTCGCGCCAGATCGCCAAGACGTCGTACCACCGCTCCAGCATGCCGCGCCGGCCCCACAGGGCGAGCACCGGACACGCGATGCGTCGTCTCCCGCGGTCCGCCTCGTCCAGCGAGAAGTCGATCGTCGCCCCGGCTCGATAGTCCTCGCACATCGCGTGGATCGTGTCGCGCTTGTGGAAGCAGCGCGTGTAGTCCTGGAGCGCGTCGGGCGCGAAGAGGTCGCGCTGGCGCAGATAGTAGGCGTCCGGGTCGGCGCCGATCATCCGTTCCGGTAGATCATACGGCTGCGCCAGGAAGAACCAGTGCCAGTATCCCAGGCCGAACGACATGTTCGCGCGCCGGTAGGCCTCCCCGGTCGGCACGATGTCGAGCACCGCGAGCCCGCGCACGCGATCGGGATGATCGAGCGCCATCCGATAGGCGACCCGCCCGCCGCGGTCGTGACCGGCCACGAAGAACTGCTCGAAGCCGAGCCGGCGCATCACCTCGATCTGGTCGAGCGCCATCCGGCGCTTGGAATACGGGGCGTGGTCCGGTGTCGTCGGTGGCTTGCTGCTGTCGCCGTACCCGCGTAGATCGGCGGCGACCACGGTGAAATCCCGCGCCAGCAGCGGCGCGAGATGGTGCCACATCACGTGTGTCTGCGGATGGCCGTGCAGGAGCAGCAGTGGGGGGCCGCTGCCGCCGTGCCGCGCGCGGATCACCGCTTCCCCCGTCTCGATCATGGCCAAGGTGAAGCCGTCGAATATCGACTCGGTCCCCGCGACGCCGGGCGTTCCTTCGCGGGCCTTGGCCCGCTGCCGGCGACCGCACGGGACGATCGTAGCGTTCGGGCGCGGTCGGCACAAGGGGCTCCGGTATCGAGTCCAGTCGGCACGCGTCACGGCACCGCGTCGTGGCCGCGTCCAACGCGCCGGCGGAGGGGCGCGCGCCCACCGGCGTTGGACCCACGCGGTCGGCGTGAGACGGGCACCGCGGGCCCCCGCGCGCAACCGTCGCTTCCGTCGGCGCCCTGAAGGGGCGGCCGGGACTCACAGGCAGGGGTGCAGGCGTTATGCTAAAATGTACTGGTTTATGCGACGTGGCGGCGCGGCCGCCCACGGTATGGATCTCACCCGTTGAAAAGGAGTTCCGGATGGTGTCTGCGTCTCGTCCACCTGTAGAGTTCGGCGGCATTCCCCAAATCTTGGATATTCTGAAGTCGCAAGGGTATATTGCGGGTCGAGACCTGGCCACGTCGGTGCACCTCAGCGTCGTGCTGAACAAACCCTTGCTCATCGAAGGAGAGGCCGGCGTCGGGAAGACCGAGGTCGCCAAGGTCATGGCGCGCGCGCTGGACACGGACCTGATCCGGCTGCAGTGCTACGAGGGGCTCGACGTTCACACCGCGCTCTACGAGTGGAACTACCAGCGGCAGATGCTGCGCATCAAGCTCGAGGAGACGAACGGGCGGCCGGTGGAGGAGAAGGAGCACGTCATCTTCAGCGAGCCGTTTCTCCTGAAGCGCCCGCTGTTGCAGGCGATCACGGCCGAGCGCGCGCCCGTGTTGTTGATCGACGAGGTGGACCGCGCGGACGAGGAGTTCGAGGCGTTTCTGCTCGAGGTCCTCTCGGACTTTCAGGTGAGCATCCCCGAGATCGGGACGATTCGGGCGCGACAGATTCCGTACGTGGTGCTCACCAGCAACCGCACGCGCGAGTTGAGCGACGCACTGCGCCGCCGTTGCCTGTACCTCTGGATCGACTACCCGACGTTCGAGAAAGAGTTGCGGATCGTCCACACGAAGGTGCCGCAGATCAACGACGATCTCGCGAACCAGATCTGCGCGTTCATGCAGCTCGTCCGGACTGCGTCGCTGTCGAAGGTCCCCGGCGTCGCCGAGACGCTCGACTGGAGCGCGGCGCTCATGGCGCTGCACCGCGATCACCTGGATGCTCAGGCGGTCGAGGAGACCCTCGGATGCCTCTGCAAGGACCAGGAGGACGTGGTGCGCGTTCGCGCGCAGTACCTCGGCCCGATCCTGGAAACGATCAACACGATAGGCACGAGCGGCGATGGCTGGACCTCCGAGCGGATCGCTTCCCTCGCTGCCCAACTCCCCAAGGCCCGCTGACGCGGGCGGCGGTGCGCCGCTGCGGCATCCGCGGCGGGTCCGTCCCGGGAACCTGGCCGCGAACGTTACGCTCTTCGGCCGGCGGCTGCGCGGGCGGGGATTGCTCGTGGGACCGGCGGAGATCGGCGATGCCCTCCGAGCCTTGACCTCCGTGAACGTTGGCGATCGCGAAGAAGTGCGGCTGGCGCTCCGGACGGTCTTCGCGTCCTCCACCTCCGATCTCTCCGTCTTCGACGAGGAGTTCGCGCGGTTCTGGAGTGAGCCGGTCGTTGCGGACGCGCCTGCGATGCCGGACGCTGACGAGGGCGAGACGTCCGGCCCCGACGCCGGGCCCGGCGGCGAAGAGCGCTCAGAGTTGAGCGTGACCGACTGGTCGGGCGAGGAAGGGGCTCCCGACGACGAGCGGTCTGTGCCGGCGTACAGTCCGGCGGAGGTCCGGGCGCGCAAGGACTTCAGCGCGTTCTCCGCCGACGACCTTGCGGCGATCTCGGAACTGATCGTGTTGATCGCGCGGCGAATCGCGACGCGGCTGTCGCGGCGGATGCGGGCGGCGCGCCGGGGCACGCTCGTGGATTTGCGGCGGACCATGCGCCACAGCCTGCAGTTCGGCGGGGACGCGGTCGAGCTCTTGTGGCGGCGACGCCGGATCCGGAAGGCCAAGCTCGTGCTGCTGTGTGACGTCAGCGGTTCCATGGACATCTACAGCCGGTTTCTCGTGCAGTTCGTCTACGCGCTGCAGGACGCGCTCGGCCGGGTCGAGTCCTTCCTGTTCAGCACGTCGCTGACACGGGTCACCGACGCGCTCCACCGACGGGACATCAGGCAGGCGCTTGCGGAGGCGTCCCGGCGGGTGCCCGACTGGTCCGGCGGAACGAAGATCGGCGCAAGTCTGCGCATGTTCAACGAGACGTACGGGCGGCGGGTGCTCGATCCGCGTACGATCGTCGTGATCTGCAGCGACGGATGGGACACAGGCGATCTCGGAATTCTCGTGGATGCGATGCGCGCGCTCCGCGCCCGGGCGGGCAAGGTCATCTGGCTGAACCCCCTGCTCGGCAGTCCGGGGTACGAGCCCGTCACCCAGGGTATGAGCGCCGCGCTGCCCTATGTGGACGTGTTCGCGTCTGCGCACAACATTCGGAGTCTACGGGATTTGGAGCGACACCTGCGGGGGCCTCGCCGGTACACCGGCCCGCGGCCCGCCGCGCTGGCGAGGAGCCTCGGAGGAAAGCCGTCATGAGGGAGCTTCGGGATATTCTGGATCGCCTCGTGGCACTGCGCGCCCGAGGGGAGAAGGCGGCGATCGCCACGGTTGTACGCGTCCGTGGATCCACCTATCGGCGCGAGGGAGCCCGCCTGCTGATCCTGGCCGACGGTCGGACGGAAGGCTCGATCAGCGGAGGATGCCTGGAAGGCGACGTCGCCGAGATCGCCCGTGAGGTGCTGGCGACCGGTCAACCGCGCCTCGTCAACTACGATCTGACCTCCGACGATGATGCGGTGTGGGGATTGGGGCTCGGGTGCAACGGCGCGATCGACGTGTTCATCGAGGCCGTCGCGGACGCCCGCGCCGACGAGGCGGTCGCGCTGCTCCGCGACAGCGTGGAGCACCGGCGGACGATCGCGCTCGTCACCGTACTGACGGCCGCGCCCGGGGGTGCCGTCCCCGGCGCGCGCGTGTGCGTGCCGGCGGACGGGGAGGTGCGGGGTACGCTCGGCGGCGGGCTGGACGCGCGCGCCCTGGCAGCGGCCCGGAAACAGCTCGCCGCGGGACGCTCAGCGGTGTTGTCGCTGGAGGCGCTCGGTGGGACCGCGGAGGTATTCGTGGAGGTGGTGACCCCGCCGGTACCGCTGCTGATCTGCGGCGCCGGGCATGACGTGTTGCCGGTGGTACGGCTCGCCCACCAGCTCGGGTGGTGGGTCATGGTCGCCGACAGTCGCGCGGCGTACGCGACGCGCGACCGCTTTCCGGACGCGGACGAGGTCGTGCTGGCCGACGATGCCGAGGTCGCGACCAAGGTGCGCATCGACCGCGACACGTTCGTCATCCTGATGACGCACAACTACCTGCACGACCTGGCGCTCTTGCGCGGGCTGCTCGCGACCCCTGCGCGCTACATCGGCCTGCTCGGGCCGCGGCGGCGGACCGAGCGCCTCCTCTCCGACCTCCAGAAAGAGGGGGCCGCTCTGGACGACGAGGGGCGCGCCCGGCTCTTCGCTCCGGTGGGCCTGGATCTCGGGGCCGAGACGCCCGAGGAGATCGCGTTGAGCATCCTCGCCGAAGTGCTCGCCGCGCGCAACGCACGCAACGCGTTGCGGCTGCGGGATCGCCAGGGCCCGATCCACCACACCACCGAGGAACCCCCGGCGCCGGTGGGCGCGCCGGTGCCGGTTCGGAACGTGGTCGTGTGCCAGGACTGACGCCCGCATGATCGCGGCGCTCGTGCTCGCCGCTGGGCGCGCCGTGCGGATGGGCTCGCCCAAACTTCTTGCTCGGGTCGGGGGACACACGTTGCTCGAGCGGGTGATCGCCGCGGCACGCGCGTCGCGGTGCGGCGACGTGCTCGTCGTGCTCGGGGCAGGCGCCGACGAGACCGGGAAGGTGGCGGGTGAGGCGGGCGCGCGGACCATGCTGAACCCGCGGTACGTCGAGGGGATGGGGACGTCCGTCGCCGCCGGTGTCGCGGCACTGCCCGCGTCGTGCGAAGCCGTGGTCGTGCTTCTGGGGGACCAGCCGTTTGTGACACCTGCGATCATCGACGCCTTGATCGATGCGCACCGGTCGACCGGCCAGCCGCTCGTTGCGTCGCGCTACGGGACGGTGCGGGGAGCGCCGACGCTGATCGCCCGGTCGATGTTCGACGAGGCGAAGTGTCTCAGCGGCGATACCGGCGGCCGTCCGCTACTGCAGCGGCATCCGGATCTCGTGGCCGAGGTGGATCTCGGGGTGGGTGCTGCCGTGTGGGACGTGGACACGCCCGAAGATCTCGAGCGGGCGCAACAGATGTCGGCCGGTGGGATTCCGCCGGCCGACCGATAGCGCGGCGGACGCGACCGCCCCGCGGGGGCCCCGTCCGCCTATCCGCCGCCTACGCGCCTACCACTCGTCGTCGTGCTGCGGGCTCCAGTCGTCCTCCTCGTCCTCGACGATCTGGCTGCGCGGGTCCTCGTCCTCGTTCAGCCAGTCGAGGTCTTCGTCTTCCTCCGCGTGCACCACGTGCACCTGATCCCGGCGGAGCTCGTCGGATTTGGGGGTCGACTCAATCCCCTGGCTTGCCGCCCCGCGTGCCGCGAGGCGCTTCCGCTCGACGGTAGGCCTGGCCGCCGGCTTCGTCGCGCGGGCGCTCGCCGTCTTCTTGCCGGTGCGGGTGGCCGCTCGCGACGCTGGTTTGGCCGCGCGTGCCGTACCCGCTTTTCGCCCGCGTGTCGACGCCTTCCGGGTCATGCCACCACCTCCATCCCAAATGTCACGATGTCTATTATAGCCAACAAGTCAAGCGCTGCAACGGCACAGATCACACCGCGGGCGTGTGTGGATCCTCGGGCAGCCGGATCCGTTGCGTGTTCGTATAGACACTGAACCGGCCGTCGCGCACGAACCCCACGAGCGTGATCCCAAACGCGGCGGCGACGTCGCAGGCGAGGCTCGACGGCGCCGAGACCGCGGCGACGACCGGGATCCCCGCAGCCGCGGCTTTCTGGACGATCTCAAAGCTGGCGCGGCCGCTGACCATCAGCACGTGGCGGTCCAGGGGTAGGCGGCGCCCCAGGAATGCGTGCCCGACGAGCTTATCCACGGCGTTGTGGCGGCCGACGTCCTCGCGAAGCGCCACCAGGTGCCCCGAGGCGTCGAACGCGGCGGCCGCGTGGAGCCCTCCGGTCTTCGCGAACAACGCCTGCGCGTCGCGCAGCCGCGTCGCGATCGTGCGGAGCGACCGGCCGTCGACCGCGAATCCGTTGTCCCGGACCGGCGCGACTCCGCGCACGTGAATCGCGTCGATCGACCCCTTCCCGCAGACACCGCAGCTGGAGGTCGTGTAGAAGTTTCGCGTCACGCGATCCGCATCGAACGTCGCGCCCGGCCTGAGGAACACGCTTACGATGTTGTACTGTTGATCCCCGTCAAGCCTCGCGTCGGTGCAGTAGCTGATCGTTTTCACGTCCTCGGAGGCCCGCACAACACCCTCCGTGAACAGGAAGCCGGCCGCAAGCTCGAAGTCGTGCCCCGGTGTCCGCATCGTGACGGAGACCTGCACGTGCGCGCCTCCGTCCGGAGGGTGCAGCCGGATCTCGAGCGGTTCCTCCGTGGCCAGCACGTCGGTCCGCGCGCGTGCGGCACCATCGGACACCTGGATAACCCGGCGCCGCACGGTGTTGGTTCGAACGGCGTGCGTGACGGGATCGTGGGTGGGGCTCTGCGGTCGATTCACACGGCTGGTCATTCACGCCACCATGGCCGACGCCGACGGGATGGGGGGGCGCCGTCCGTCATCGTGATGCTAGCACCGGCAGGTCGACACCGTCAACGCACCGCTGGGGTACTTGACAACCGGGCTGGACGTGGCACTCCAGGGTACACTCCTGCTCGGCTCGGTCCTGGTCTGCGGAGGCGGCGACAGGGCTGGGCCGGGCCGGGGGTCTCAGGGCTGGGCCGGGCCGGCT
>Ga0209168_10000146_pt1 | contig 78181 bp, 89 predicted proteins | sample Coa_R1_FD_187156 | JGI IMG/M metagenome (GOLD analysis project Ga0209168, IMG submission 187156) | Surface soil microbial communities from Centralia Pennsylvania, which are recovering from an underground coalmine fire - Coalmine... | ecosystem: Environmental > Terrestrial > Soil > Unclassified ...
TTACGTTCAGTTTTACTGATCATTATGAGCTCCCTTCTTTTTTTGTTTCTTCAACTAAAAAGAAGAGCTCATTTTTTTTGAATAGTCAATCCTGGAGAGAACTTTCAATTATTTGACGAAGTCCTGTTATGATATTCATGAGGCTAATGGGACCCTTCATGCATCAGATCTCAATGACGATGGAAAATTAAATGTTCTTGATTTAGAAGTTATTTAACTACACAGTAAGTACGAGCAAAAAGAGGCCGGCAAATCACTAACCGCTATTTTCAATTCAATTTTTATAAGCAACCTGAATTCCAAATTCTATTCTACTAATGGAGGAGTTCTTCATTTCACTACCTTGCCCTCTATCCAAATTCAATAAATCAATGTCCATTACCCTAACAGACACCCCCGAAGCTGCCTTGTTAGCATTTTCAACCGTAAGAGCCACATCGAATTTTATAACTAAACCACGATCAGTATTAGCAATACTTACATCCCGACTTAATCTTTTTGATGATTCTTCAGTCGCATTTACAAGCTGACTCACAACTTCCTTTACAAATTCACCTAGTTGCATGTTATACACCCCGACGAATAAATGATTTTTTCACTTGATACCTTGTGCACAAAAAATCCCCCGGATTTCTCCAGAGGCTTTATTTTTTATAGTCCTTTAAAAGACTGGCCGCGCCGGGCGAAGCTTGCCGAGGCGGAAGCCCCGGATAAGCGAAGACTGGCTGCCCCTAGTGGACGCATTCAGGAACAAAGATATCACATTTGATTTTATATTGCCGCATATAAAAACAGTGTGCGATACTTTTGGCATTACAACACAGTGACACCAAGCCCCATAACAAATTCCAGATTATGATTACTATTATGCAAACTCATTGGCTTATGATTTCTTTGTCCCAAATAACTCTTGGAAGAGTAATTTTAGATTATATTTAAACTCTGCCCAAACACCGCCTCGGAATACTCGGTATATACTGGCAGAAAATTCTTGTGATTCACCATCAAAAATGTAAGCCTTAAGATCTTGCTGCCGCACTATCCCCTTGTTTATGAATCTGTTGTAGATAAGCGGATTGGTACATGGTGATTCTCTATACGGTCCATAAGAATATGTATCGAATGGCCCTTTTAACTCATTGATAGGAAGATTATACCAACATTCGTCATAGGTGTTTTTCGTACGATCAATTACCGGCCACAATGTTTTTGGGTTTCGCGATTCATCTGAAGACACATATACCATGACAGGTAAAATATCATAGGTAATCTCACGCTTTGGTTCTAGTACAAAGGTATACCGTTCTGGTATTTTAAATACTCCCCCATCCTGAACATCAATTGCATGCAGAGAATAGAAATACAGTGTTTTACTGGACTCATTTTTAATAGTGACCTTGGGAACAAATTCCTCCTCAGCAATCAGAGTACTTATCACAAGGCTCAGTGATAACAAAAAATATCTAGCTTTTAACATTAATAGTCCTCCAAATAGAAATAATAACCCTCACCTATATTATGCTATATAAACAGCAAAAATGGCAATGAAATCGGCAATTCCGCCCCTTGTTTTAAGTGTTTTACAGGTTTGGACAGAGATACGTATCTGGAGGAGTGCCTGAGTACTCTGGATAGCTAATACCCCAGAGTAGGCCTTGGCATATAGAGTGCCACTAGTTGCCTGTCCGACGTAGTTTTAACGAAGACGGAACGCGTTCAGGAACAAAGACATCACGTTTGATTTTATCCTGCCGCACATTAAGACTGTGTGTGCAACATTTAAAATCAGCTGCCCAGTTATGTAAAAAAACAGTACCGCTGTTCATATTTCATAGTTTTGTCATATACTGTCGACGTAGTATCAATGACAGTACCTTTACGGGATCATTCTATGAAAATTCGTAGCACGTTAATTTGGGCATTATTGCTGATTATATTCACCTGCATAGCAACGTTAATTATTGCCCGAATGTATACCTCCCCTCAAATACGGTATATTTCACGCGTTGGGTTCGATGAGCCATTATTTGAGTTCCAGTCCTTGAGAATTATAGGGTCTTCTGTATACCAGCAGGCGGATATAGGTGAGTGCATTGAAACCGCATCACACATTGAAGAAAATAATTTTGAAAGTTGGTGTAATGCATGGTCTTCGACTGCAAAACGGTTACATGCTCAAGCGGATATCGCGCTTAAAGAACACCATGATATAAGCGCCTCAGAACTATATTTGCGAGCGAGTACCTATTATCGCGCCGCAGAATTTTATCTCCATGGAAATCCTCATGATAAACATATAAAACAGCTATCACGCTATAACCGAGACTGCTTTGCACGCGCCGTATCACTTCTTACACCATCCATTGCTCAAATTTCGATTCCGTATGACAATACTACGCTACCGGGCTATATCTATCATTCTACGTCACAAGAGCCAGCACCAACTATTATCGTACAAACGGGATTTGATGGCACTCAGGAGGAGTTGTATGGTTTTGCACGGGCGGCTACTAAACGGGGTTACACTGTTATCACTTTTGAAGGTCCGGGCCAGGGTGCTGTGATCCGTGAGCAAGATCTACCGTTCCGTGCAGACTGGGAACACGTGATACAACCGGTCATAGATTACATAATCACTCTTGCTGCTGTAGATCCGGCAAATATTGTGCTATATGGTATCAGTTTTGGTGGTTACTTGGCTCCACGTGCTGCGTGCTTTGATCATAGAATTAAAGCCCTTATCGCCAATGGTGGTATCTATGATCCGCTGGAAGGTATTGTGACCAATGTAATGAAATCATTTCCAACTAAAGATGCATTGCTACAGTTTATCGAGAATGATCCAAAAACATTCGATAAGACTATCACCAAGATCATGCACGAGCAGCCGTTTATGCGCTGGTTTGTAGAACATGGCATGTATGCATTCCATGCCGACTCACCACATGACTTTTTTCTAAAATATGGCGCATGTTCGCTCAAAAATGATACTGAGCGTATAACAGCTACCACGTTAATATGTGATGGAGACAGTGAAATGCCTGCTTTGATTGGACAATCTGAGGCATTATTTGCGCATATCAAAGCACCAAAGAAGCTTCTGATGTTTCATGCCACAGAGGGAGCAGGATTTCATTGCCAGATGGGTGCATCACTATTATCACACCAACGAATTTTAGACTGGCTTGATACGACAATACGAAGTTCCATGAAAATCGACTTCTGAATGATTCAATTTTTACTAGATGCATGGGGCGCTTTCCATTGCTGCAGATACTTAATACGTTTTGGAAACAATGGATGATATGTAGCACCATAAAATCTATCACGTAAGGCTATTTTTAACTTACTCAAAGGGTTTTTGGGATTCGCAAGTCTCTTGAAAAACTGGATACCCCCATTTGCAGAATTAAGCATTTTTGCTGCCAACAGGTCTGCTTCTTTTTCAAATTTCTGACTTTGTTTGTATGTCCTAGCAGCTTGTGGGGGGTGTTTTAAAAGAATATGCGCAACTTCATGAGCAAGACAAAACGCACTTTCTTCTTGAGTTGCTGATGCTATATCAACATCAACCCATATAAAGTACCATGCGAGCTCTTGCCGGTGTGATGTTCCCCAACGACTTGAACACATTCGGATTTCTATAGGTTTTGTATCGGGAATATGTGACAGTACTTTTTCAAAGATAGACTGATGTTTTTTCCATAATTCAGCAGCTTTTTGATAGCTGACTTCATTGAAATTAAATCCAAAATATTGCTCATAAAAACGGAGAATAGGCGCATTATTATGAACAACTAGTACCCGATGTTCTCCGATTGCGCCCTCCCAAATGGTTTTGTCTGTTGAAATATGATATCCGCTGGCCAATCCCATGCTAGTGATTGCTTTTGCCAGTATAGTCTTTGGTATATAGCGAGCAAGATATTTTAATACTTGTTGTTTATCAACAGCTACCGAATCGATGGTGACTAGACATGTACTAATGAGCAACAGCCTTTGTAATTTACTCATGAACACCCCAACTTTACTACTCACCATATAGATACATTCCTTAGATATAAATCAACTTTTCTTCTGTTCTGCAGTCCTCAAAATATCACGCACTTGCTCTAAATAACGAATTTTATTCTGGTGGTCATTGACGTGAGTAGGGAAAGCGTGTTGTGCACTTTCGGTTTGCATCTGAAGACGTTGTTCGAGTTTTGTGACCAAATCCTGACCTTGCGCGTCCTTTTTAAAGGGATCTGCCCCATACTCGATAAGCAATTTTGCCGTATTTGCAGAGCCGATCCAGAGGGTATGACTCAAAGGGGTATCGCCTTGACCATCCTGTATATTCAGATCTGCTCCGGCATTGAGTACAGCGTTGATTACCTTTTCAAGCAACGGAAAATTGACATTATCATTCCAGTGGGGTGCTTTGCATAATAACATGAGCAAGCTTACTTCTTTGTTGCCTTGAAATGCTGTATTAGGGTCTGCGCCATCTGTAATTAGTTGATTAATTGATGTAAGAAACTCAGGATTGCTTGTTTCTTCTTCTGATTTGAGCGCATTCAATTTTTCTTGTAATTGCTTGGTGGCTTGCTGATTATAGTGCGAAACGTTTTTTATAGCATTGCGCGCGGTTCCAATATTGTTACGCAGAGATTTTATGGTATCAAGTATCTGGCGCATGCGAGTGATATTTTTCTGAGTGTTTGGAACAGTTTTGTGTTGCAAGTATTCAAGACCATCTTTCTGCTCTTGTAGGTCACTTTCTACCATTTCTAGGGGAGTTTTACCAAATTTAGATTTTTCAGATAAATTTACGCCATGCTCAATAAGCAATTTGATCACAGCACCAGAAGATCCGGCTCCAATTGCATAATGCATAGCACTTGCCCGGTCACTACTGATGTTAGGGTTTGCTCCATGTTCTAACACGTTTTTTACTACTTTTTCTTGTAATGCTCTATCGAGATTCTTATTAAACATTGGCGCTGAAACTAAAAAGATGAGCAACCCATCCGGCGCTCCTTCACGTCCTACATTGGGGTCAGCACCCTGTGTCACTAACGTATCAACGGTCTTTAAGAATTCTATAGAGCCAACCTCTTCTTCAGCTTTAAGCGCATTTATTGCGCTCTTCAGCTTCTGCGTTGCTTCCTGGTTGTATTGCATTGACTGATTAACCCCATATGCCTGCGTAGGCCAGGGTGCTATGCTTACAAGAATGAGAACTGAAAATATCTTCTTCATTTTTTTCCCTTTTATTTTTTCTGCTCCGCGGCTTTCAAAATATCACGTATCTGCTCCATACGAGCAATATCGGCCTGCTGCTTCAAGATAAAGGATTGATGGACTTGATTGGCAATCATTTGAGATACCTCTTCCTTTTCTCTGTTTATGATGCGTTCAAGTATGGTAAGCGCAGGTTCATCTGAATCAGGATTTTTGGATGATACATCTGCTCCATATTCAATGAGTGATTGTACTTGGCCTGGTAAACCAAAAACCACCGCAGCCTCAAATACAGCATTCGGGTCAGCTCCATGGGCTAAGGCATTTTTTGTTACCTTCTCAATAAGGGCTTCATCGGGATTATGAATGCGATCCGCCCCACGGATCAAATGATAGAGTAGTGTATTTTTATTAATTCCTATAAAACCATGCTCAGCATGATAGGCAGGTACTCCTACACCACCGGAAATATTTGGATCAGCGCCCTCTGTTATCAGCTGATCCACTACCCTAAGAAAGTCAGGATTTATTATTTCTACGTCCGATTTAACCGAATCGAGCTTTTCTTGTAATTTCTGAGTGACCTCTTTCCTGTAGATGCGTTTTTTGGTGTCGATTGTATACGTGAATTGCGGAATTATACCTGCAAGCAAGAGAATAGAAAATATTTTGTTCATACTAGTGACCTCTGTTTATAGGCCCAAAGGGCCCTAAAAACCAGTATAACAAAGCCTTTTTTGGCAAATCAATGATATGAAGCTCAAAAGATCCGGCACTTCTGGGTTTTTTGAGCGTTTCGTTGCCATACATAGTGATACTTGTGTATAAATGGAATAAAATGCACACCTATTAAAGGATTTCTATGGAGCAACCTAAAATTTCACTTTTTGCAGTATTCAAATTTGTCTTCTCAGCAATTTTTACCCACATCACACTATATCTGCCTATTATGCTAGGTGCGTATCTAGTTGTGATGGGCCTAATATATCTCAGACAATACCTCGAAACCACTGCACTTATTTCATCAATGTACTTAGATATACTGAGTATCATCTTTGGTTACATTATATTGGCCTCTTGCTTCTGGGGGGCGTGTGTAGTAATAGCCGCGCGCATACTTTATGGTAGTCATGCGACCTTGTCGGTATTCATGCAATCTCTAAGACACGCGCCACAATTCATTTGCATATACGCAGCGGTAAAGTTACCGTCTCTTTTGATTAGTTTCTGGCCGGCCATAGATTTCTTCAATCCTGACACGTGGAGCCCACCTTCCGAAATTACGAGTGCTTTGTATAACACTGCCAAGCTTTTAAGCCCCGTCATTTATGTAATTGTGGCGTTTTTTGTATGGATGTGGACGCTGTATGGTCAACTTGCGATACCTGCATTTGTTATTGAGCAACAGGGAATAATAAAATCCCTCGCATTGAGCTTTCATCGTAGCAACAAGGTGCTATGGAAAATAATTGAAGTGGGTATCTCTTTTGGTGTATTTACACTTGTTGTCGTTGGACTGATACAGGGTGGCATATATATTGGTGAAGGTAGCACTATAAGTACTGCTCTTTGGCAGGTATTTGAAAACAAAAGGCCATCATTAATATTTGTTGGGCTCGAATTTCCAATTCTTGCACTTGCATATGTCTATATTTACAAGTACGCGCAGCAGAAGTCTGAGCTCGTTCAGGAATAAAGATATCATGTTTGATTTTATCTTACCGCATATTAAGACCGTATGCACATCGCTTGGCATCAGCATGTAGCAAACGGGCAAGATTACTACATATAAAAGTAATTCAGAATATTATTATGGCAAACCAGTATGTCAGCATGTCCATACCGGTTTGCCAGCAGTCAATGAGCCGCCGGAGACGACCATTGATTCTTTTACTGATTTAATATCCGAAGTAATCAAAAATCATCAATGCCCTTTTCAATGGCAATTTTTCTGTATATATCAGCCTGCTCCGCATTTCCCAATTCTTTATAAATCTCTGATTTAGCTGCATAGAGTAAAGCATTGTCTGGATCTATATCTAATGCTATATCGCAGAAGGCTATTGCTTGTGCATAATCTTTTAATTCAAAGCACCCCTCAAGTCGTCCAATCCACAACGAGGATATAAATTGTTTTTTCAGTGCTTGGTTATGTGCCAGTTCATGCTCACTTACATTGATAAGGTCGTTTATAGCAGAAACAAACTCCACAGAACAGGGATCAAGATCGAACAAGCGATGTTTTTTAAGGCAGGCGTTTATTTTTACTGACTGCTTGCTAACTGCATCACATAAATCTTTCATGCTCTCGAAGTGGCTATACTGGGTATACATAGTACCGGTACATAGAGCAAAAAGGAGAGGAACTGCTATTTTTTTCATGATTACCTCAATGTTAGATTTTAAATTGTTTCTTAACATAAATTTCAGTCTTTTGTCTCGATAATAAACTGGTCGTTCTCATGCTTGATAATGACCTCTTTTGGTTTGGCTTTACATACCTTGTCACGCCATTCATCAATAAGTCTAACCAGTTGCCCTCTGCTCATCTTCACCTCAGTAGGATTTTCCTCTTGTGAATACTGATCAGTGAGATATATATCATCGTTCACTTTTTCCAATACCGTGATATTACCACTTACTGCCCATGCATTTTCATCACTGAGTATCCAGTCACGGAAGAACTGTCTATCACTGCATCCAACATCATCCATTAAAAAAAATCCTAAAATGCTCATAGCGATATTTGATGCATCCTCGTAGCAATAGGATCGGTTATTATAAATTAACTTTATGAATTCCATTTAGGACTCCTATTAATTAAAGAACTGGATAAGCAGAAGTAATAGCACCATTTTTTGTTATAAATACTTGTATTTCTACTCCTTCATTGGTTAATGCTTTAATAGAGCATTTACCACCTGGTTCCCATGGTATTTCAGCTCCACTTTTTACAAAATTCTTACATGCCTCTATGATCTTATCTATAACTTGCTCACGCGACCAAGTAGCAGGGAAAAAACTTATATCCTTAACTTTGTGTCCTAGGCATCTTATCTCGGCCTTATAAAATCCATTTTCAAGTATTTTTTTGTTTGCAAACTCCAAAACACCACTCTTCTCAATAGTTTCCATAAAATCGTGATGAAATCCCTTAATTTTTGGCACGCCTCTACGTGTAAATTCCAACTCCATCCCAAGTATATGCTCATAGTCAAACTTTAGGAACTTATTAGCAAAGTCACCAAAGCCTTTGAATTTTCCATCAAAAATCTGTCGTAGCCGTGGTATATCTTGTCGTGCAGTTGCAACAAAGCTGTCCGCTAGATTTTTAACAACAGCTTGTTCTGTAACACTTATCAATAAACCTTCTGTTTTTTGTGCCGCACTACCAACTTTCTGCGCAGCATCTTTAAACGACATAGTCTCTTGCGCACCTGTTGAAATGGCTACAGGAATGCCTTCTGCCGTTACCGCTATAACTTCTTCTGCTGTACCGATACGCGTTGCGCCCTGTGCAAGTGTCTCAACAGATTGAGCTACCGATTGCCCTACACGACTTTCCGCAACTACTTGCGTAATATTTTCAATACCCTTGAGTGCGGTAGGGATAGCGCCGGCAAGTATTTTTCCTTGCATATAGGCGCCAGCTATAGTTCCTAGCACTCTACATTTCTCTTGCGGACTCATAAGCGCTATATGTTGAGATACCTTGTCTAGATTGATATTTGACACTGCATCTATGAATTTCTTCATTTGAGTATTTTGGCCTAAATCTTGTACCAGCTCGATATTCAAATCATACGCATCACCAAAGAACACCCCTTCAACTAGCATTTGCGCCAGTGAAGCATTCGCATGGAGGAATCCCTTGATGTCAGTGACAGTATCCACAAGCGCCTGAACAAAATGGAATTTACACTGCTGGTCAAACGGTAGTAATAATATTACAAAATCATTCAATCCAACAGATTCCTTTGCTTGAAATTCCTGCAGTTTTTCAGGTGATATTTGGTTGTACCGATACGTTCCTAGAATGCCTTGCAAGGTATTGTTTAATGTTTCAAGAGAAAGGAGTGGATCATCGGCCTGGTACGTATTCGCAACTTCGGCAAGTTTACTATTAATGAGCTCTAGAGTTTCCGGGCTAATTGGCAGGTACTTAGGACCTGTTGTAACCATATCAAGCGCCATTTGATCCAGAACAGGGTTCCGTTCGGGATCCAAAATGCTGGAAGCATTTATGTCTGTCATCGGTATAGTCGAAGTAGAAGTGGTTGTTGTGCCAGGTCCGGTCGCAGCGGTTGTTGTTGGTACATCGGTAGTTGTAAGGGGGTAAGTGGCAGACCCTGCCTGAAGATCGGTTGGTTGATTTTGGTGTATAGTAGGCTGATTATTGGGGCGCAGTGCAATGAGAGAATGAGCCACTCGAATCGGATGAAATCCTACCTGTTTTTCTATTATCGCACGCTGATCGAGAGTGAGTTCTGACCATTGCTTATTGAGAATTTTAAATCCCTCTGATGACTCAGGACCTTCGCCATGCGCGATTACATGTAACCACTGTGTAATAGGGTCTTTTAATATTTTTTCTAGATAATATTGTTCCAGTTTTAACTTGCGTTCGCGATGCCACCAACATCTTATGGGATTAGCTAGCCGATCTTTGGTAAGTTGCAATTGTGCCTTAAGCTCCTTTACTTTTGCCTGTTTTTGTAGGCTGCGATGTTTTTGTAATTCCGGCGTTAGAGATCCCCAATCAATAAGCGCCTTATCGACGTGATCCAGCCATTCAGTCAGTATAGCTCTGGTCTTTTTATCACCGACGCGCATATTTAATGCTTTCAAAATATTTCTTTGTTCCGATAGTAATGCGCGCACATCACCCTGCTGTATTAAACATTTAATTTTCTCTGGGGAAAATGTATAGTCAAAATCCTTATACATCTTTCTATTGTCATTCTGCGGTTTATTAACACTTACCGAGGCACCAATGACTACAGTATTACGTGGTCCACTACTTGCACTACTTCTATCGTCATATTCACGTGGCAGCTGCGCAGAGCCCATAAACGATAACTCATTGCGGATGATATAGGCCGCAAATTTATTCAAATCAATGCGCCCTCCCGTACTTATAGAATACTGCGCTTCTGATGGAAGATTATTCACAATGCTTTGTAGTTGTGCCCCTGAAAAATAGACTGACTCGTTACTGCCTGCACATTGCAATTGATAGTAGCCATTTGGCATCTGAACTAGGGATACTGACGGAGCCATATCTTTGGATAAGGTCACCGTATACGGTGCCTTATCGCTCGGCCCCATCATAAGTATCAGGAGCATTTTTGCGAGTGTTTTTACGGGAATAATAGGTACTAACATGGTATATCCTCAAGGTTTTTTTAATTATGCTTGCTATTACCGCCACTGTTCGGCGCAGGGGCTACAAGAGCCTCAATTTTTGCTTGCAGCTTCTCCATAGTCAGTAGTAAAGCACCGGCACTATGAGTAAAAATATTTAATTCTTTTTGAGTCGGCACTTCTATCTTTTTTAAAATAGCGGATAGTTGCTTGCTATTCCGGGCGATACAGTCGGCCTGGTCAATCAAGGATTGTGCACTTGAAGAATTTATAGGAGCTAGTATCTGTTTATACTCATATGCTCTTTTTACAAAGTCTTCAAATAGTAGATTGATATTCATAGCTCCTGCAAGCACATTGTTTTGAGGTTCAAGTGTATCTAACTCCTTATTGAGCTGAATAATTTTCGCGCACACAGTATCTACTTCTTCTGGTGATGGTACTTGTATACTTTCAAAATTGTCAGCAAGTTGTTGTCTGTGCCGCTTGATTTGATTGACTTTGGTAATCAAAGACAGTGATCCTAACGAGTTCACCTGCACTAGCCGTCGCTCAAACATAGACGTCTTTCCCGCAAGGTCCTGTAAAAGCCTATTCACTCGCGCCTGTCCAAATTCACGCTGTGCTCTCTCTTGTTGCTGTTTGATATGTAGCCTTAACTGTTCATCAGAAAGATAGTCGGTAATACATTTATCATCTTTTGAAATATTATTGATCCCATACGATACTCCACCACTTATATTGGCACCACTAGTACCTATTGACCAACCAATATTACCACCCACATTCTCCTGATCTGAGTTCATTTTTTTGTTGATAAACAGGCCCTGTACAAACTGTGCTTGTTGCATGGTCTTAGTGTCTATATGCAATTCCTTTTGCTGCTCCAAGTTTTCCCTGTGGTGACGTTCTTCTTCACTTTCTGCTTCTGTACCGTACTTACTATCGATGTCAGTTTTAAGTATACCTTCGAGTGCTTCCTGTAATTGTGCTGGGGTAATAGTCAATTGCGCAGATACTTTATCCGTTCTGCGGGCTATAGTGGCAGCAGATTCTGAGAGTGATTCAAAATCACGAATCCTCCATCCATTCTCATGCAAAGGAGTCAAAAATTGGGTAAGAAATGCTTGATCGCATGCTGGGGACAGAACGTGCTCATCAAATACCTGCTTAAAACGAAGTATCGTACTCTCAATTCCCCCTGCCGGATCAATTTTAATAAACCGGTTTCGCGCTCTACTGCGTATTTGTGGCGGCAATTGATCAATCCGGTTGGCGGTACCAATAATATAAAGATGTGTATTACGCTTTTGTTCATCAAGAAAAGTCCAAAAATCTTCTGCAGTATCACCCGTATCATATTTGGTGCTATTATAATTTTCAAAAAACCGATTGATCTCGTCTATCACGATTACTGTGTCTCTCTTGCTGACAATGATTTCTGCAAATTTGTTCTGTAGTTTGATAGAGGCACCACCGCGGTGTTCTGCCCGTACTTGTCTACCGACAATAAGTTCTAAAAACCAGCCTGCTTTCCACACTATCGCCTTGGCAAGTGTTGATTTTGCAATGCCTGGAGGACCATATAACACTGCAAATCGCACCTTGTGGCTGTACAAGCTGGGATACTTCAACATATCCAGCAAATCCATAGCCTCAATCGGCGCATTCGCAAGAGCACTTTCCAAACGCGCTCTCGGCTCTTGATAGTGATTTAAAATAAACTCATCATCTGTGCCGGGCACCGTAGGCATTTCGGGAAGAGACATGGGTTTTGCTACAGGAACTTGCGCAGCATGAGCGTCTGCAATACCTGACGCAGGAGCAATGGTAGGCGCTGATGCTTCTAGAGATGAAAAAACTGATTGCGCAGGAGGATTTGCCGTGCTGGCGACAATAGGACTTTCGGGTGCTGACATAGATACTGGTACAGGCAACGATGCAGGAACTTGTACTGTGGGGATATCTGCAGCAGCAGGCTTCTGCCTTATATAATCCAAAAAATCACTATTGCCATTTTCATCATGATCCACATCGTGGCCACAGCAATTATTAATGCATTGCACAAGCAGTGAAGCACATATCATTATCCTTTGTTGCCATGACTTTTTGAACAAATGGGTGGGCTTGGGAATAGCTTCTATAGAATCATACAGAGCTTGTTTTGTGGTGTCACTTGCAAAACGATGTCTAAGGTTATCCATACCGGCAAGTGGCATAACTGGGATAAATATAAGTGCCAATGCGAGTGTCGATCGAATATTTTTATATATCATAAGAACTCCGCGATGGTGGTAATTTTTGCACACAGCACCCTATAGCCACTAAGTATGGCTGTTCTATCAGGAAACGTGTGTGGTTATTTTAAACACAATTGATTCCTATGCGTTACATAACACGCAAGGATGAGACGTTACCGACTATGCCGACGTACGAAAATAAATAATATGCGGTAGAAACGCGACCTGAAATCGGACAAGTATAGTATGTTGATTAAACATGCTGCTACTCCAAAGGTTAAAGTATGTTAAACACTGCTTATTTTTGATTATAAGCGCTTTGCAATATTTAGCAAATACTTTTTAAAAGCACTCTTTTTTATCAACTATTCAGATATGAAATAATGAAGCATGTCTTTCGTTGACACGTTGACATGCGAATAGGTACTGCCATACACTGAATCAATCATATTCCCATCTTAATCACCAGAGGAACACCACATGCCCTACGAATTGTATGAAACAAATAGCAACAACACTGCCCGCTATGTCTATCTCGATAACAATGTTTTCCGTCCATTCAAAAGAGAAATCGTCTTTTGGAACAATCTTTTCTCATTTTTTGAGCACAATGACCCAGAGCTTTTACAAGATATAGAGTTCATTTTTACATGGTCACAACTATTTGAAGATATAAATGAAGGAAAAATCATCAGCGATGTGATTCAGCATATTATGTGGAAAACTGAAATAGGGGGATTCAAAGACCAAAATATCGATAACATTAATACGTCACTCGATAGATACTTTTTCACAGCATGTAAGATTCTTGCAACAATACCAAAACTACATAAAGACGCTCTCCTACAAAAAATTGATGACAGTATAAAATATGGACATCCTTTATCTGGACCACTGATTAAATCAACATTACTCGCAGCACGTGATATCGTTTCAAAAAATAATCACATTGAAGAACTTGCCCACCATATCTCATGGGCCATTATTACAAGCGAAGAATTTATACGTTCTAAAGACCAATGGAAAAATCGTAACGAATATTTAAACTCACTTACGGCTGGATGGTATAAATGTTTTTCGAATGGAAATAGGCTAAATTTTTATCGCTTACTCGAAAGACGGTACTGCGCATACGTTACTCATTCTCCAAATGCCGTGCGCGATCCCCTTAATCATGAACCACTTAAATCTAGAAGTGATTTATGTGATGGTGAGCTTATAGATTTTACTGCACTTGGGTTTGCCGGACTCCCGGTTATAGGGATTACCTTCGATGAAGTACCTACTCTTGAAAATCGTCTATCCATTATGAAACAATCTCTCATCGACTTAGAACGCGACGTTGAAGGGTGGGACATCAAACCTATTCCCGGGAAAATAATCTCATTGACTAAGCAAGGCAATGAAATTATCAGTGCGCACTGCATCCCCTTCAATGCCCCACTTCAAATTAATGAGCAAGCCAGCCGAGAACAATGCCTATGATAGTGCTCTCTTCGGTAGCTACGAGATAACCCGCCTCGGATACCAATTCTAATTGGCAATTTTAATGGTTCGGCTCTATCCCCTTGCGCAAATCATTATATTCTATAAATTTAGGTATATAGAATAACAATGTAGGGGTTATAGGGGATTATTTATATGAATTTCAAGAAAACCAGCTCCCAAGTAGAGCTATTGGGCTTGTGCCTGTCACTTTTACTCTTGTCCGGGTGCGCTCATTACAAAGCAAAGCCATTACGCAAGCTGCCGGTCACAACAAGAGAGTCTAACGAACAAACAGTATCCTTCGAATACCACGTTCTCAATCGAAGCGACTGTAAACAGTATCTAGATCGAAACGTTCATAAAAAAGGCTATCAGCCTATCCAGCTCACTATAGAAAATAATTCATCGCGATCACTGCATTTTTCTTTATCAAGCTTTGATATACCATGCATAGAAGTTGATGAAGTGGCCTCTAAAGTACATACCTCCACTGTCGGGCGTGCTGTGGGGTACACAGTTGCCGGATTAGTCACCTGCATATGGCTGTTGTTTATTCCTGCCATCGTTGATGGTATAGGCTCAGACAAAGCCAATGAACAACTCGACATAGACTTCTCACGCAAAGCAATGCGGAATCAGGTAATAGCGCCCAATAGTACCATTAATGGACTTATTTTCGTTCCTTACGAACGTTTTGATGAAGATTTCAGCTTCAGCCTTGCAGATCACGAAAAAAGCGAACATTTCAAGCTCAGCACTGTAAAACATAGCGTTAAAGTTTAGATAACAAAAAGGAAATACTATGCCACCATTAATATGCAATACTCAAAAACTTTTTGCTTTATGCTTATTTATAAGTATTCTGCCTGCTTGTGGCCCCACACAAGACACGAAAAGCATCATTGAATCTAAGGATAGCAATACTTCACAGATCCCTGAGGCAAACGAGGAACATGCGAACAAACAGCCCGTCGATCTTATATATACTGAGAAAGAAAAGCAAGAATCGAGCTGGGATAGGTGGATCAAGGGAAACAATCAGGCTAATCTGGAGGAAATAGTAAAAGCCGGCTTTAATGGAGATAGGGGTGCCCTATACCTATTAGGGCTATGCCACCTTCTTGGTGCTGATGGCATCACAATAGATGTCGCTACTGCCGACCGATTATTTGGATATTCAGCATCTCTTGGTTTTGCTCCCGCTATAGATAAGTTAAGAGCTAAATATTTGGAAGAGTCAAACCCATTCCTCATGGCTGTCTACCTCAACCTATCCATAGCTCTCGGACACCGGGAATTCATTAAACCATATCATAACCTTAGAAAAGAATATTTGGCAACAACAGATGCATTACCGATAGCTCAAATAATAGAAGAAATGGCCAAAGACAAAATGGATATAATTTTACAAAACAAAGCCACATTCGATGACTTAAGTAATAAGTATAAATTCGTTACAATTCATATGCGAGATATAACTGCTGATGATGACGCGTATGGAGAAGATTTTTGGAATTTAATATTCTATTTTCATAGCTATTTAAAAAACAACAAGTTAAACGAATTAGAAAATCTAGGTTATAAGCAAAAAGCAGTGGCCGCTCTCTCTATTAAATCTATATCCGATGCCCCTGATATTACTGACAATAAAATCACCAACGGTGATGTAAAATTATATATAGAAAAACATCTCGTTCAATTATTAAAAACGGGCGAGGGGACATTACAAGCTTTGAACGAAGCACAAAAACTACAAGAAATTTCTATCATACGAGGAGATGCCGCTCAAAATATTAAACAAAAATATCCTAATATCGGTTTGCAAGAATTCAAAGCCGCTATAGAAGACGCGACTCGCGATCAGATAAACAACATTGTCAATGAATTTAAGCGTGCTTTACAAGTATATAAAGTCAATTAACCGCCAAGGATTTTTGATGAAAACAATACTCAATTACATAAGTTTAGTTCTTGTTTCTTTATGCATGATCAATACAACACTATTATGGTGTGCAAAAAAGAATTATACAAAAAAAGCTCCTTATTCCGGATTCGGTAAACCAAGTAAAGTAAATAGACAACCAAAAATTAAACCCATCACCGGACATGGAAAAAGGACGCGCAAGGGATATACCTATGTCAATCCGTATTCTCGAAGTAAATAAGCAATTTTGAATTTTATTGATGGTAGTTTATATATTGAATGAGTACGTTTCTGATTAATTCACATTTTTGTACGATTTTATCAGAAGCAGAGTCAAGAATTTCGGTAGCTTCAATACATTGCTCTTTGGTAGCATTAACAAAGTACAGAATGTGTAGTTTGGGAACCGCTTTGTTTATGATGTATACCAAGTCATTCATTTCCCCATCAAGTTGCCTATCTGATAAACGCTTCATATGATTCTGGACCTTGATCGATTGATCTCTGATGCTTTGACCTTCCTTGCTATAATTAGATAGAGCATATTTATCAGCCGCAAAGGCCTTATACTCATCTTTATTCCCATCAAAAACAAATGAATACATCTTCAACCACTGCTTAGCATCATCTACTAATATCTCTAGCTGATTTAAACAATCTTCGGCTATATTACTCTTTTTTTCCAATCGCTTTTCCATTAACCAACGACCAATAATTACAGTACCCTTCCAGAAAGTTGTAACAGCCATGATCATCAAGCCAACTGTTCCAATACCAGATAACAACGTACCTAAATTACTAGCCGCCGGTGTAACCATGTAACGTAAAAATTTAAATATGCATTCAACAACAATACAATCTGTAGGCATCCCTCCCCCTATTTTAATCTTCCCCACAAAAAAATCCCCTGACCTTATATCAGAGGATCTTTATTTTCTATAGTTAATCCTTTAAAGGACTGGCCCCTACTTCGCTAAAGCTTCGTAGGGCAAGCTGCTAAATTATGAAATAAGTCCGTTAAAGAAACTGGCCGCGCCAGACGAAGTTCGCCGAGCCTGAAGGCCCGGATGAACGAAGACTGGCTGGGGCGGGAGGATTCGAACCTCCGTATGACGGTTCCAAAAACCGTTGCCTTACCGCTTGGCGACGCCCCAAGAAATTTATCGAAAGCTTGTATATCTAATCCATGTCTTGAGCTGCATCAGCTTCATAAACTTCTTGACCTGATATCTTGTTAAATTCTTCAACAATCTGCGTTTCAATCATTTTACGAGTATCTGCATTCAATGGATGAACAATATCTCTAAAGGTGCCATCTTTACGCTTGCGTGAAGGCATTGAAACAAATAAACCTTTGTTTCCCTCGATCACTTTCAGATCACGAACGATAAAGCAATCATCAAACACTATGGTCGCGTATGCTTTGAGGCGGCCGTTATCCTTAGCGGGAAAAACTTTCACTTCAGTTATTTTCATGGCTGTAATCCTTAGGAGATTTTTGATTCATCTCTTTTTGGGTGCTTTCATTCCTACCACAACAGGGTTAAATTGTATATTACACATCTTTTTTGTCAAATAATTTCATGTATTTATTCGCTGTGCGCATTTTTTTCCACCGCACGTAACTTAGCAGACCGGGACGATGGATTCTGACGTAGTTCGTCCTGGCTGGCCATGACCACTTTCTTGGTAATAAGCTGCGCCACCCCCGACTGCTCGAGCTGCCGAAAAGTCTGCTTGACCAGGCGATCTTCCAGGGAATGAAAACTGATACACACCAGACGCCCCGATGGCTTTAACAACTTGGGCGCTACCGATAAAAAAGAGATGATGTTATCCAATTCATGGTTGACAAACATACGCAACGCCTGAAACACACGGGTGGCCGGATGAATACGACGTGCAGATCTGTCACGTGGCACACAACGCTCAATCAGAGTCGCCAATTGCACGGTGGTTTCAAAAGGCGTGTGCGCGCGCTCAGACACGATCATCTGTGCTATTTTTTTTGCATGTTTTTCCTCACCCAATTGGTAAAACAGTTCTCGTAACGCTTTTTCCTCAAAGGTATTGACTACCTGTGCGGCGGTCATTCGTTGATGTGCAGGCGACATACGCATATCAAGAGGGGTATCTTTGTAGACTGAAAATCCCGCTTGATTGAAAATCTGCACCTGCGAAGTTCCAAAATCGGCAAGTATACCATCAAATTGTGTGATACCTGTTTTTTTGAGTGCCGGGAGCATGTTGCCAAAGTTGGCCCATACAGGAATAAAGCGATCGCCAAATGCTGATTTTATCGCAGGAGCAAACGTATCAAGTGCCGCTGTATCCCAATCGAGTGATACGACGGTGCAGCCCGCTGCTTGTGCCAAAATTGCCCGCGTGTGCCCACCAGACCCAAAGGTAACATCCAGATATACAGCACCCGGTTGCACATTAAGATAGGTCAGCACCTCATGCATCAATACTGGTTTGTGTACGGTGGTGTTGTCAGATGCATTCATGGAGTCTCATACATGGAGTCATACTATTTTCGTCTAGGCAGATATGTGTGCTGTTTTGTTTTTATCGAGCGATATTTCCTGTACTAAATTACCCAATCCAACCCCAAGAGAGCCTTTTACTAGGACCAACGACTCGGGCGCTAATTGCTTCTCAAGTACTTCAACTGCCTGCTGCCAAGTAGCCACGCGCGTAGCTGAAACACCGGTCGGCAACCAATCTTCTGTCCATTTTACCAGATCTCCTACTAAAATCACCTGTTTTAATGATGGCACCTTACGCAAAAAACGTCCTAACTGCCGATGCCAAAAGGGACTATTAACACCCAGACCCAGCATATCACCCAACACTGCTATTTTTTGCGCCGATGTCTTTATACTCTCGAGTGCCAATAGAGCAGCCTTCATACTTTCTGGATTTGCATTATAACAATCATTAATCACAATACCACGGGCTTTTTTGAGTGGACGTTGTTCAAAACGGCCAGATACCTCCGGTGCATTTTGAATGGCCGCCACAATAGTATCATCAGGCACCCCTAATAAATGGGCAGCGGTGGAAGCTGCAAGGCTATTAAACACAGCGCCAACATGAGGCCTATTTAAGGTGATCGCATGTTTCTTTTTATACAATTTTAAAAGAAAGCTTATGCAAGAGCCTTCAGCATTAATTTTGCGTGCCTGCACTTGATTGGTCGTTTTAGAGCCAAATTTTACCACCGGATGGCTATAAGAAACATGGGAGAGAATAGATTGATCTCCATTAATAATACCGATGCTATCTTCGGTAAAATATTTAAAAATATCTCGTTTTTCCAGTGCAATATCATTCAATGACCCAAGGCCATCCATGTGTTGATGACCAATGCAGGTGATAATGGCCGTTGTTGGTCTGACTAACTGCGCAAGCTCTGCCATTTCACCCCGCTTTGCAATGCCCATTTCAAAGACGGCAATATCATGACTGGAGCGCATGCGCAAAATATTTAACGAAAGACCAATTTTTGTGTTTTGATTACCATAGGATAAAATCACCTTTTTGCCATGCTGCGTCAAAATATGTGCCAGTAATTCTTTGGTTGATGTTTTACCAACGCTCCCCGTGATACCAATAACCGGATAAGAAAACTGTGCACGCCACGCACAGGCAAGTCTGAATAATGCGTGCAAGGTATCAGGCACTGTGATAATAAGTTTAGAACGCAGGAGCACCGGATCGACTGTATCGAGTACCTGCTTTTTATCTGCAGCAATAATACAACCGGCGGCACCTGACTCCAGCACCTGTTTGACAAAGGTATGACCATCAACCTGTTCACCGACCAAGGCTATAAAAATGTCGCCTTCCTGTAATGAGCGTGAATCTATGGAAAATTGAGTATTTCGTGGAAATGTACCATGCAAAATCGATACATTAGAAAGTGCTCCTGTTATAAAATGCTCATCGAATCGCATTGCCTATCTCCGTATGATTAATTATAGACACTACTACCTACTGCCTAATTTCATATACACATTTTTTCTACCTATTTGGCACAACAACATGGCGTTTTTTTTATCAATTGTCAAGCAAAGCAGGCAGAATGTTGCAGCATAACAGACCTGTTTTTGGTAATGGCCCCTAACGTACTACTTTTCTGGTTTTTGTACCATTTGAAGGCAAAATCATGCCTTTTAATTCTAGAAATTCTATAATACGCGCAGACCGGTTGTATCCAATTTTAAATTTACGCTGCAGCAATGAAATGGAAATTTCGTCAGCCTCACTTAAAAAATCAATCACTTGCGCATACAAATGATCATCTGCCGGATTCAATTTCTGCTCCGCATCAATGATATCGTGCGCAATATCCAAATACTGTACCATACGCTCGGCACGAATATGCTCTACCACCGCTTCTATTTCCGGGGCAGTGATGTATGCACCATGCACCCGTCGCAAGCAGGCAGTGGTGGCATCTAAAAAGAGCATATCGCCACGGCCGAGTAATTTATCAGCACCACTACAATCTAAAATAGTACGGGAATCAATTTTTGCTGTGACGCGAAATGAAATACGGCTCGGAAAGTTCACCTTAATAAGCCCCGTGATCACATCAACGGACGGTCGCTGTGTGGCCACAATCATATGAATGCCGGCAGCCCGCGCCATCTGGGCAGTACGAGTAATCAGCTCTTCTACTTCACGTCCTGCGGTCATCATCAGATCTGCAAGCTCATCAATGACCACCACTATGTATGGCAATGGTTGCGTGTGAGATATATGCTTGGTACAGCGATTATAATCACTCACATTACGCACACCACACACCGCCATCTGTTCATACCGACGTTCCATCTCTTGTACCACCCATGCAAGCACTGGAGAGGCTTCGTGCGCCTCAGTTACTATGGGAAATAATAAGTGTGCAATATCGGCGTATGACGCAAATTCAAGCCGTTTAGGATCAATGAGCACCAAACGCATTTCATCCGGCGTGCGCTTGCACAGTAGACTAATCAACATGGCATTGAGCGCTATAGATTTTCCCGAACCGGTGGATCCTGCAATAAGCAGATGTGGCATCCGCGCTAAATCAACAATAACATCTGTACCAACAGTATCTTTGCCAAGCACAAGCGGTAAAGCATGCGTACCATTGACAAATTCCGCAGATTTAATAACAGACGCAAATAATACATCATGTCTTTTTTTGTTTGCTACTTCAAAACCGACGACCGCGGTACCCGGTATAGGAGCGAGAATACGAATGCTGAGCGCCTGCAGTGCCATGGCCAAATCATCCTCTAAAGAGACAATTTTGCTTAATTTTGTGTCAATTGCCGGCAGATACTCAAATACGGTTACCACAGGGCCCCGTTTAATTTCAACGACTGAACCAGTGATGCCAAAACAGCGTAATTTTTCTTCCAAAGCATGTGCACGCACCTCTAGCTCTTGTTTTACGGCGGCACTCGTGCGATCAACTGCCTGCGCTATAAAGAGTGATAAACTGGGCAGTTCATATGGTGCGATGGTATCCTGGGTGCTGTCTTGGATAGTATCTTGCTCAGGCAAGACACCATGAGCCGCACTAGTTGCCGTTTGCATACGTATAGGCTCATGAAGTTGCACCGGTTGTAACGGCACAGTGGAACCCGGCATATCACCTATGCTATCCTGTACATATTCATCCTTGGGTATTATCAACGCACTGTGCTCATACCATGCGCCACTCAGCAAATACTGCCCGTAGCACTTGAGGGCTATCAACGGCCTATAGATACATACAACGCAGAGCGTAACAATATAACTACTCAACAACACACCAAGCCTATAGCTTGCACGCATACCTACAAGGCACATGCCCCAAATATATCTCACATCATGGTGTGAAATCCGCAATGCAATAATAGCAGCAAGAATAAAGAGCGTAGCTGCCACAATCCATGTGCCCACTGCACCAACCAGTGCATATAAATGATTGTAACAGAACAGACCCATTGCACCGCCCAAATCACGCCCATACAACCATGACACAGACCTACCAGAGAGTACTATCGAGCATACGGCAAGCATACAACACGCAGCTATTATACGCTCCCAGCAACGACTCACTGATCCGTGCCATATGAAGAACAAGATACTCAACAACAGTATGCCCGGCACCAGCCATGCACCCAATCCCATCATATACCAGAGTAACGCGGCGCTATTAGCTCCCCACACACCGCACCAGTTGGTTACCACACTGTGCTGGCTGGTATAATAAAACCAGGAAGGATCATGCGGATTATATGACCATAATGCCACAGTCAGAAAAAGACTGAGTGCGCTGAACACCACTATCCACAATTCACGGCGATAGGCCGCCAGACGAGATTTTAAATATAATCCAATACGCATACCCACTCCTTTTTTATACACGCTTATACTAGAGAGTGTAAGACATGCGCACGGGTATCGACAAGGAAAAGGCTATGTTTAAAAAAAAAGGGCGAAAAAGCTTTTATTTTCGCCCTTTTTAAGGCACAATGACGTATAATTACGTCAAAACTACATCAATAATTTTTTAATCAGATCAATACGATTGGGATATTCAGATGAATAGGGTAATGCAACCAATGCTGTGCCTTGTTTTCTTTTTAGCGAGTGGATTCAGTACCGGATCTGCACAGGCAATGAAGCGATCAGTAGAGAACGCGGATGATACCAAAGCGTTAGTTGTAACCAATGGTATCGTACCACACTCGTTGGGGCTTACTGCTGACCCTATACAAAAAATTCTTGCTGCATGTCCAAATAAGTGGGCAGTGATGCAGGTGTGTAAGTTGTGGCATGTCCTTTCAAATTTTGAAAAAAATTGGATGTTTTTTATTAAATCTGCAGATATTTTTCGTACCCTGCATATCAGTCCAGGCTGTAGTAGAAAGTTATTTTCAAAAATTCCTGAGCTCTGCGCACAAGACAAGAAACTCTCCTTACCTCAAATACAGATTGATCTACTGCGCAAAACATTAGCATGTAATCCTGACAACAAAGCAACGCGTTTGCGGCTCTATCGCTTATTGCTTGATGGTAAATCAAAATTTGAATATGAACTGCTCGAGCAGCTATTAGCTTCAGATACGCATCTAGAAAAGAACATGAAAAAACTACAAAAAATAATATTACGTCCCTTATCGCAATTACAAGTAGACACACATATACAAGGTATATTAGATACCTATGCACTAAAAGACAAGGCCCCAGTATACGAGAATCACGTTGACGATGTCGTCAAAGACTATGTAGCAGAATTGTCTGATGCCATAGTGCGCGCAGACGATACAGCATTGGAGATATTATTAAAAAATACAGCCATGATACATGTTATAAATACTGAGGAATTGAATTATGAATGTGTATGTGATCGTTTAGTACGGAGCGGTCTAATATGTAAATTCTGTTCACTGACCACACTAAAAAAGCTTATACCATTCTTACGTACTGTTGAGAGTCCCGAGAAAGATCGATTAATCGATGTGTTGTTATTAAAGTGCTTTAGTACTGGTCCCTGTTCTGACCGTTTAACTATAGCTCGATGCGTGTTAGAACATGGAGCTAATCAAAAATACATTGAAAATCAATGTCCAAGTATCTTTGAAAGTATAATCGAGAACCGAGATATTGATGGGTTTTACTTGATGCAAGAACATGGCGCAACATTGAAAGATTACAAAAAAGCAATCGGCAGCTATTCCTTGACATTAGGGGAAAATGACTATCATTTTTCACCATTAATGTACCATGTAGTAAACGGTGAACCGGTATCTCCTGAGTTTCTGCAGGAGTTTATTAACCTACCTGGTAACGATCCATTTAAAATACATCAAAACCCAGAAGTTGGTGACCTTGTGTTTTTTGCACAGCAACATCAGTCTCCAGAAATTGTCGATATTATATTGAAGGCCCGCTATTGCAGAAAGTATAGGCTTGATGACGAACGGTCTCTACCGCCATTATTACAGGCTATCAAGGATGGAGATTTGTCACGGGTAGAACAAATAGTTACCAAAGATTTTGCAACCCTTTTTGAATATGATTCTTCTTCAGTATGTTCGAGCACTAGTGATCCTTTGGTCTACGCATTAGTGAGCGGTCACAAAGAAATCATACATTATATCCTTTTTAAACGCGCCGAACATTTTACTAAAAAATGCTATACGATCTTTATCAATGAACACACTGGAGACATTTCAGTGCGATCAGCAGAAGGTTTTACGCAATATACTATTTCACCGCTGATGTATGCGGTGTGCACTGGTAGAACATGGTTAGTGCGACGCTTATGCGAATTAGGGTACTGCTACCTTGAAGAAGATTCGCAGTCCCCGCGGCTTGGAAAAGCAACCGACCTTGCAAGACGGCTAGGAAATCAAGATATCGTCCAGTTGTTAGAAACTCAACCATCATATAATCCTACAGTTGCAGCGACCATCGGACTGTATATGCCATCAAGTGATAAGTACTACAAATGGATTAGAACAGCTGACCTTACATAAAAAACAAAAATCGCTTCATTTTTCATACCTGTTGATAAACGAAAGTACACTATCGGCATTGAGCGATATGGAATCTATTTTTTCCTTAATTAGAAATTGTGCAAATTCAGGATAATCGGAGGGTGCTTGCCCACAAATACCAATGGGGCTGTGATGCTGATGTGCATTGTCAATAGCCATGGCCACCATGCGCTTGACTGCCTCATCACGCTCGTCAAACAGCGCAGCTAATGGCGCCGAATCACGATCAACACCGAGTGTTGTCTGTGCCAAATCGTTTGATCCTATAGAAAATCCGTCAAACAACACACTCAGCGCATCCATACACAACACATTTGCGGGCAATTCACACATCATCAGTATCTTGAGCCCGTCCTGACCACGTACAAGACCATTATGCGCCAGTTGTCCAAGCACCACATGCGCTTCTGTGACCGTGCGCACAAAGGGTATGAGCAGTTGTATGTTTTCAAATCCCATCTGTTCTCGTGCCTTTTTGACTGCCGCACATTCGAGCGCAAACGCTTCTTTATAGGTTGGATGATAATACCGTGAGGCACCACGCAGACCAAGCATCGGATTTTCTTCCTCACCTTCAAAAAATGTGCCGCCAATTAAATTACGATATTCGTTCGTTTTAAAATCTGAAAACCGCAGTGTCACCGGACGCGGCCAAAATGCCGCTGCTATCATACCAACTGCTTGGGCAAGGGTATCGACAAAATAATTGACGCCTGCAGTATATGCCTGCGTCAACTGCTGGACGTGCGCGCGCGTTGCATCATCGAGCTTTTCCGGATACAGCAAGGCCATCGGATGAATTTTGATCATATGAGCTATGATAAATTCCATGCGCGCAAGACCGACACCCGCCACCGGTAATGTAGATAGGTTAAAAGCACTTTCAGGATCCGCACAATTGACCAGGAGTGTGACAGGCACTGCGGTATCTTGAGTCAGTGGACGTTCAATAATTTCAAATGGTACGCCCCCTGCATAGACGGTACCAGTCATGCCCTGTGCACAGTCGAGAGTAATTTCTTGGCCATCTTGAATGACAGACATCGCATTCACAACGCCCACCAGCGCTGCTATACCCAATTCACGACTGACAATGGCAGCATGACAGGTGCGCCCACCCAGTTCAGTCACAATACCTGCGGCACGCTTGAGTGCCGGTACCCAATCAGGATCAGTCATACGCGTCACGATAATGTCCCCTGTGCCAATGCGATCACTGTCAGCCATAGAATGCACAATACGCGCGGTACCATGGACTATTTTTTGTCCTATGCTCTGGCCACGTGCTAAGACGAGGCCACCATCTGCTTTGAGTACATACTGTGTAATTACTGCATGTTTTTTTTGTGCACCAAAAATCGTTTCCGGCCGTGCTTGTATGATGTACATCGTATTATCTAAACCATCTTTTGCCCATTCAATGTCCATTGGGGTCCATGTACCATGTACATCAGAATAATGTTTTTCTATAATCAACACCTGACGGGCAAGCGTCAGTATTTCCTCATCAGATAAACAAAATGTGCGGTAGCACTCCGGTGTCACTGTGCGCGTCACCGTTTGTGCATCGAGAGTATCGGCGTATACCAGGGCCGTTTTTTTATCCCCCAGTTGTTTTTTTATAATCGGTGCATACCCTTCTTGTAGCAACGGTTTATGTACCACAAATTCATCGGGTGTCACCAAACCCTGCACAATTGATTCGCCAAGACCATAGGAACCATTGATGACGACTACATTTTTAAAACCGCTTTCCGGGTCAAGAGAAAAAGCAACCCCCGCACAGCTCAGATCAGACCGTATCATTTTTTGCACACCAATAGAGAGAGCAACATCAAAATGATCAAATTTTTTCTCTTGTCGATACACAATCGCACGATCAGTAAACAGTGACGCTAACCCCTTTTTATAAGCAGTCAGCACAGCATCGCTGCCACGCACATTCAGATAGGTTTCTTGCTGTCCTGCAAATGAGGCGGTCGGCAAATCTTCTGCCGTTGCCGAAGAACGGACCGCAACATCACAAGCGTCTGATTTATATTCGGCTGATAACTGTGCATAGGCCTTCGTGATTTCGTCTTGTACTACGCGCGGGATATGACCAGCAAGTATCAGCGCTCTAATTTTTGCACCAATGGTCTGTAACTGCGTATCTGATTGAGATGCCAACTGATCAAGAAGTTGCTTGATGGGCATACGCAACTTATTTTCATCAAGATAATCCCAATAGGCCTGTGCCGTCACTGCAAACCCATTGGGCACTTTAATCGCCTGGTCACGCAGATGAGAAATCATTTGCCCCAGTGAAGCATTTTTACCGCCGACGGTAGCAATATCCTGCATACCAATATCTTTAAACCATGTAATATAACGCATAGTATCTCTCATATTTATTGTTTTTTTGACCAGCATACCATTTTATGCGCAAGACTCACCAGCGGTAGACTTGGCAGATAAAATATAGTAAGGTAATAGCCAGTTCGTTTCATGTACACATTACTTTTAAGCATAAGGAAGACCTGATGAGTACGTATCAGAGTACACTCTCATCACCAACCATTTTCACCCATACACCACTACACGCATCCGCCCTGTATTATCCGTGTATACCTGTCTGCCTATGCGTCGGGCCCTGCCCACTATAATTATTTTCCCCTCACCAGTATCCAATTCAGCACTATTTGTATCTTATTTTGTAGGACTCACCCATGAAGAATGTACGTTTGAAGCATATTATATCTACTGGTTTAGCTATATTTTCTATGTTATTTGGTGCCGGTAATTTAATGTATCCACTGCAAGTTGGCATGGTGTCAGGCCCTCTGACATGGATAGGCATGCTTGGCTTTGCCCTAACCGCAGTCTGTTTGCCTATTGCTGGTCTTATTGGCATGCTCCTATTCAATGGCGATTTTCGTGCATTTTATTATCGCCTTGGGCCCGTTGCCGGCAGCATCCTACTCTTTATTTCGATACTCATTATAGGACCAATCGTAGCCATACCGCGTATCACGACTTTATCCCACACCATGACCGCACCATTTTTACCTTCATTTCTGCAAACTATTACGGTGTATAGTTCATGCATATTCGCGTGCATATTTTTGGGACTTACGTTTTTGGCAACCTACCGAGAAAATAAGATTGTTGATATTTTGGGCAAATTTATCAGCCCACTGTTGCTCATTTCACTCACCATCATAATCAGCCTTGGCATTATACAAGCATACACCGTGGTACCGACCACGTTAACTGCTTTTGAAACATTCACCATCAATACCATCCGCGGCTACGAAACACTCGATTTATTAGGTGCTATCTTTTTTGCTTCGATCATATTAACTATTCTTAAAAATACTATTGGCGTACGGCATAATCCCCGCGAGCTTGCCACTATTGGTCTGAAATCGGGATTGCTGGGCGTATCATTATTAGCAATCGTGTATGCGGGTATGAGTTTTTTAGGTGCCTACCACAGTCACGGCCTTGCGCATGTCAATGCGGGTGAATTATTCCGCGAAGTATCTTTTAATGTGCTCGGTTCCTACGGTGCATTATTGATTAGCACCGCGGTACTCATGGCGTGTTTATCGACTTCAATTGCATTATGCGCCGTCGTTGCTGAATATGTACAGACGATTATGCTGCGGCGCTCGATTAGCTACGTCACCGCATTGCTGATTGTCATCGTAGCCTCCTTACCTTTATCAACCTTCGGCCTATCGTATGTACTGGCGCTCACGGCCGGCCCGATCATTTATATAGGGTACCCGGTGCTCATCGTGCTGACCTTCTGTAACATAGGGTATAAACTCTTTGACTTTAAACCAGTCAAAATACCAGTCCTTCTCGCCTTTTTATTGGCGGTGGCCAGCTATTATGCCCCGGTGTGGCTGCAAAAGGAGCACTCAGACCAGGTTGCCCAGGTTCAAAAGGCGTAATATTACAGGCAGAATTCTTTGTATATACCCCTTGTAGAAGCATTTTTTACGTGGTACAATGAACGTACACTGCAAAATTGATGTTACAAATGGAAAATACAATATTATTAGTATTCAGAAAGGATACATTATATGAATATGAAATCGTTAAGCTTATCAGTATTGATCGTGACCGGCCTGGTGCTTGGTAATATGCCAGCGCGCCTAGAGGCAAGCGATATTAAAGGTTCTGTGAAACTTGGCATCGCCGCAAGCATTCTGCTGGGAGCGCACCTTTTGCTCGATATGAAAGAATCAGTTGCTGAACCTGAAGAAAACCACAAATGGTCTGACTTGTGGAGCGGTAATTGGGAAAAATGTATAGGCGCGATTGATGAAAAAATAGTCGGGCAAAGAGAAAAATCAGCCGGTATTAAAATGGTTCCGGGTGAAGAAAAAGTAAAAACAAGTGCGGCTACTCCTGCAACAGGTTTACTTGGTAAAAGTCATGCACTAGTCAATAAAATTGGAAAAAGCATCGTTGACGCAGGTAAAACATATGCTCCGCCTATAATCGTTCTCGGTATAGTAACAGGTATGTTCAAGATCGGATTCAGCAAAGGTCAATTTAACTTCGACACTACCCCATTCACAGAATGGCTCGGAGAAAAAGGTTATATCGAAATAAACAAAAAGAAAGCAACAGCCGCAGCGGGCGCGAATACGTTTACTGTAGATGAAGACGGTTACTTAAGAGCTGCAGTCAAAAAGCCAGCACTTGAACCAGCAGGTGATGACGAGTAAATCATTAATTAAAAAACAGATATTAAAAAACGGGCCGGAAATTCTGGCCCGTTTTTAATGCACAAAAAAAGGAATTTTAATGAACGCGCCACTCATCATGGTTATTTATGATGGTATTAATAATTCAGTCTTTGATGGCCAAGTAATCCAGCCACTTATTGCGCACCGCACGCAGCACCCCAATCAACCAATACTGCTTATTTCATTTGAGCGGAAACACAAAACAGAATTTGCTAAAAGTATCGCCCAACTACAGACACACGCTATCCAACTCATCGTACTCAAAAAATATCCCTTAATTACCCGCCTGCCGTTGCTGTATGCATGCCGACAATTACACAACATCCTGCGCACCTTTGCGCATTACCAATTGCTTGTGCGCGGCCCACTGGCTGGATATATAGCGTTACACGCGCATGATACAAGACGATGCACTTCACTCACTATACAAGCGCGCGGATTATTGGCAGAAGAATATATTTTTAGTACCAGAAATATAACTGGCCTTGCGGCCTGGTATCATGCGTATAAAGTGAGGCTATTGAAGCGTATTGAACACGCGGTTTATGGAACAGCCAACACGAATCCTAGATCTATTTCAAAACTTCGATATTTGATGATTTCGCTTATCTCCACCGTTCGATCCTTCGACAAGCTCAGGATGAACGGAGAGGAGAATTCACTCGCCCTGCGCAAGTCCGCCATAGTTTTAACGACGGCTGGGAACTTATTGAAGGATGGACAAAAGATGCCCCTTCCCGCTCACCCTGAACCTGTTGAAGGGTCAGAGCGGAAACTGGAAGTATCTGAGTTTCAGAAAAATTCTACCGTACAAATTCAAGCTGTCAGCACTGCACTCAAAAACTATTTGATCAATACCTACGGCACACACGCCGACCACATCACCATCGCCAACCATGATATTCCACCCCGCATATGTCCAGCACAAAAACTAGAATGGCGTGCCGCCACACGCGCTACGCTTGCCATTGCTGATACGACGCACGTTTACTGCTACAACGGATCGGCAAAAGCCTGGCAATGTCCCCACGAAACAGTTGCCTATTTTAAACAGCAGCATACACGCAACCCGGATAGCCTATTGCTGATCCTGACGCAGGATATTGATGTCTTTACACAGATAATCACCCAACACGGTCTGAGCAGCACTAGTTACCGTATTATGCATGTAGCACACGCACAGATATATCACTATCTTGCGGCATGCGACACGGGCATTATTATGCGTGACCACACCATCATTAATTGGACATCTCGACCAACCAAAATACTTGAATATCAGTCAGTTGGCCTTACTATTGCACATAATAATAGTATTGGGTACCTACAGGAAATGAAGCACTCACCATCTGTGTAATATTATTCCCCTCCCGCTCGCCCCGAGTGCCGAGCTTGCGAGGTGTATCGAGGGGTATAAAAGTTTTAATTATTTCACATCCCTCGATACATTTTTACGTTGTAAAAACACTCGGGACGAGCGGATTGTGGGACAATTTTATATAAAACTACACAGTTCTCTGGATTACCTGCTGCGCAGCATTCACAATCTTAATCTCATGCCTTGCATGCTCTTTTGAACGTAATACCGCTTGTTGCTGCGCGGCGATCACGAGGCCATAAAAGAGTGGATTCGGATTGGTAAGCCGGCTGGTAAATTCTGGATGCGCTTGAGTGGCTACAAAATACGGGTGATCCGGCAATTCTATAAATTCCATCAGCCTGGTACCATCTGCCCGCACATTATACCCAGAAAAGACCATACCATAGCGTTCAAGTTGTGAGACAAAAAAGGGATTCACCTCATAGCGATGCCGATGGCGCTCACTGACTAAATAGCTGCCATTTGTTTTGGTAATTCTGCAGGCACGATCATACAATGAAAACACCTTTGTGCCCTCACGCAACTGTGCCGTGTAGGATCCTAAGCGCATAGTGCCCCCATATTTATGATCCTCCAAATATTCTTGCTGGAATGGCAACAAACTAATGACGGGATATTTGGTCGCCGTATCAACTTCGGTGGTATGCGCATCACGCAGACCACAAACGTTACGTGCAAATTCAATGATAGCAAGTTGTAAACCATAACATAACCCAAGATATGGAATGTTATGGGTGCGCACATAGGAAATGGCAATCATCTTACCATCGACGCCAGCTGCACCAAAGCCACCCGGCACAATAACGCCGTCAAAACGGGCCAGTTGCTCGACCGAGCGCGGATCTTTTTCATACTGCTTTGCATCAACCCATGTAATATCAATACCTGTACTCAATTCAGCACCTGCATGCAACAAGGCATGACAAATACTAATGTAGCTATCAGTCAGATTGTACGAACCAATATCCAAATATTTACCCACTATAGCAATAGCAACCCGTTTTTTCGGCACCAATAATGAAGTCACCCGTTCTTGCCAGCGTGTTAAATCAGGTATCTTGTTAATAGGCAGTTGCAAATGCTCCAATATTTTTTCTGATACTTTTTGATTGGCAAATTCAATTGGCTGCTGATACACCGATTCAATATCAGGTGCTGCTATAATATTTTCAAGCGGCACATGGGAGAAAATCTCTATTTTCTTTTTGCGTACTTCGTCTAACGCGTAGTGTGAACGACAGATAATGAAATGGGGAATTATTCCTTCTTGTCCTAACAACCGAATTGCTTGCTGTGTCGGTTTCGTTTTCATTTCCCCAATATGATCAGGCACGGGCAAATAGGTCACCAGTATATGTGCTATGCCATGGCTGCCCAATTGTCGTTCAAGCGTTTTGACCGCAAATAAAAAGGGCACATTTTCATAATCACCAACCGTACCGCCTATTTCTATAACTGCTACGTCATATCCGTGCGAGGCACGTTTAACGCGCGCAACTACCTCATCGGTAATATGCGGTACAAATTGTACCGTTTGTCCTAGATAGTCTCCCGCACGTTCTCGATCCAACACTGCTTGATATATCTGGCCAGTGGTAATGTTATTATATTTTGGAATATCAGTATTTAAAAAGCGTTCATAGGTGCCCAAATCTTGGTCTATTTCTCCACCATCTTGCGTAACCCACACTTCACCATGTTCGGTTGGGCGCAGCGTTCCTGCATCATAATTAATATAAGGATCTATTTTGATTAGGGTAACTTTGTAGCCATGTTCTTGAATTAATTTTCCAATCGATGCGGTCACTACCCCCTTGCCAACACCAGAAATAACACCACCCGTTACTACTACAAACTTTGTTTTATTTTGACCTTTCACACATGCCTCATTTGCTATTTTCAGTCAACACACATCACCTCAGCGGTGCCCCGAATGAGAGCACGAAAAAAGTGTATCCACTTTTATATTTTTTACCACTCAACGCATGACGATTTAATTAAATTGAGCCAAGAATTGCATACGGCGCTGCTCATGCGCTTGAACGCGTAAGGCCTGAATAATTTCATCCAACGCAGCACCTTCCATCACCATATCTAGTTTTTGCAATGTAATATCTACTTGATGATCGGTAATACGATTTTGAGGAAAATTATAGGTGCGTACTTTTTCAGCGCGCATACCAGTGCCCACTTGTTCTTTGCGCATTTGGCTCATCTGAGCTTGTTGTTTTTCGATCTGCGTCGCCAATAGGCGTGACTGCAGCATTTTCATCGCTTTTGCTTTATTCTTGTGCTGTGAACGCTCTTCTTGGCAGGCAACTGCTACGCCCGTAGGAATATGCGTAATGCGGACTGCCGAGTCTGTGGTATTGACGTGTTGTCCGCCCGCACCACTGGCGCGGTAGACATCGATACGCAAATCGGATGGATTAATAGTGACATCAACGTCCTGTGCTTCGGGCAGTACTGCAACCGTTGCTGTTGAAGTATGCACACGGCCTGAGCCCTCGGTAGCCGGCACACGCTGTACCCGATGTACGCCCGATTCATGTTTGAGATGCCCAAACACGCCCTTGCCTTGTATAAACAGTACAATTTCTCGAAACCCACCCAAATCAGTATGGCTTTCGCTGTCTATCGATACACGCCATCCTTTGTATAATGCATAATTGGTGTACATTTTTAATAGATCGGATACAAAAAGTGCCGCTTCTTGGCCACCAGCGCCCGCACGAATTTCGACAAACACCGAGCGCTCATCATGCTCATCAGGCGGCGCAATAAGCTGTTCAAGCTCTTGCTGCTCACGTGCATATCGCTGCTCAAGTGCAATCTGTTCTTCTTTAAAAAGGTGTGCCAAATCAGGATCTGTCTGAGCGCTAACCTGCTGGGTAATTTCAGCAATCTGCGTGTGTAATAACTCAAGTTGTTCTTGCTTGGTGACCAGTTGCGTCAAGTGGGAAAACTCCCGCTGCATCACTTGCCGCTTTGCACGGTCAAGCGACGGGGCATCCGTCAATGCACGGCTCAATTCAGCATATTTTTGTTTGATGCTATCCCAGTACGCAATTTTGGCACACACGCTTTATACCTGCATACGTTATTTTTTTTTGCTATATCTTTTTTCGAATTTTTCGATACGCCCAGCGGTATCCACAAATTTTTGTGCGCCGGTATAGAATGGATGGCAATGGGAACAAATAGTCAGATTTAACTCTTTGAGTGTTGATCGGGTCTGGAACGCGTTACCACATGCGCAACGCACGGTAACCTCATGCAATTCTGGATGGATTTCTTTTTTCATAGCCTATATTCTCCGCATTGACTATTTGCAAATTGAAAAGTTATAACACATACCATATAGTATTGCTCAAAACAGCTCTTTTGTAAAGGCCAACCTACACCTATAATCACCGTACATGCAACAGTGTCAGCTCCTGGGCACTAGTATGGTTGAGCCTGCGCATTGAGGGGGCTTTTGCCTTATGAGCCAATATACGTTATAATAATCATATTAATAAGACCCCAAACACCTGATTTGCGGGGCTTTTTTGAGTGGAGGATCAAGATGAAATTATACCCTATATTATACCTGACTTTAACCGTGTGTACGGCCATGGCCCCTCTTGTAGCCATGAACGGCTCTGGGGCTAAAAAACAGGCCTTTCCGACCTTCCATGCTTGGAAAGAGGCTTGTGACGCCTTACCCCCGTTTAATGGGCAGAGCAAAAATCCATGTCAAACCCCACTACATCCACATGTCTTTCTGCAAGAAATTGATACATTTCTGGTGACCATGCAACAGGAGATCAAAAAAATCAACTGGATAAATGGCATTAAACCTGCGTATCTTTCAGACACATTTCAAGCATATGCTCAGAAATTAGTGGTTCCTGCTGATGCCGTGGTAGCGATCCATGGAGACCTGCATGGTGATGTGCACTCAGTAAATCGTTTTATTGCAACCTGTGCGAAGCGCGGATTTTTAGATGAGCAAAATCCATTTAAGATCAAAAATAAGAACTTTTATATGTTATTTCTGGGCGATTATGTCGACAGAGGATGGTATGGCGCGGAAGTACTCTATACCATTGTAAGATTAAAAAATGAAAATCCAGATCAGGTATTTATGGTCCGTGGTAACCATGAAGATGTTGCGCTGAATAATCAATGCAAATTTGGTGTCGAACTAGAAAAAAAGTTTTTTGGTGCTGCGACATTCAAAAAAATAAATCAACTGTATAACACCCTACCCGTTGTTTTGTATCTGGGAGCCGGAAAAGAAGGAAAATATAATATTATCCAATGCTGTCATGGCGGTATTGAAATAGGTTTTGATCCAAAAAGGTTACTTGAAAGCGGATATCATCACGCGGGAGTTACCATTACGCATCTCACGCAAAAATCTGGTTTTCATCACATATGCTGCACACATACCTGTCCCCTACAACACTATTTTAAGGATAAACCAATTTCTACCTCAAACGGATTCATGTGGAGTGATTTCATCGTTAACCCTCACAATCCTCTTTCTTTATCTGCTCGCGATGGATTTGCTGGTACCATGTTTGCATATGGCCAATTACCAACCAAGCAGTTACTGACAGCCTGGAGCGGTAAATCATATCAATTGCGCTCTATTTTTCGTGCACATCAGCATGGCGATGAGGATATGAGAAATCGTATACTCAATCTTGATAAGCTCAGTCATCCGTTTGATAGGGGTATTGGAAAGCTCTGGATACACAATAGTATCCACCAATACCAACATAGCTTACTGGACAATGTAGCTGCTCTTACCTTTTCTGTAGCACCAGATGCGGGATTCGGGTGGCCAATTCAATCATTTGGTCTGCTGCATGTAGCTCCTGACTACTCAGATTGGCGTTTAGAAAACGTTATTGTACAACCTACCAAGATAACAACGCCGGAACACAACGGCTCTATAAGCGCTGTGCGCCTTGGTCTAGGCGTCGCTGCGTGCTTGATAGCGTATATGTTATACAAAAAATATTATGGGCAAGATCAAGAAGAAGTAGATGACGAAAATACCGAAAATCAAGACGCGGAAAAAGTATGTTAAAAATCAGCCTATTCTTTTTTATCCTCCCCGTACTGAGTGGATGTAATCTATCAATACACACATTAGAACAATCAGCCGTGCCTGTTGATTTGAAAACGCAATTACAAGCTACGCTCATCGCCTGCAATGCTGAACAATTTCAAGAGACTTGGCAACACTACCAAGAAATAAATCAAGCTGAAGCCATTTCCACCATGCAAGGAATACTCAGTGAGCAAGCAACGGCATTACGCGCGCAAAAAATAGAAGAACGCTCTGCTAAACTGAACGATATATGGAGCCGTAGCATAGCAGGACTCTCTGTTGGGGCAGCCACGCTTACATCAGTTTTTTTCAGTGGGCAGGCTATTTATAACTGTCATTGGTGGTACACATGCCAAGATGGCATTTGCGTGAATGGAATTGTTTTGAAGAACAAATTTCCCATGCGGGAAAAAGTATGGCTCGTAATCGCCATAGCAGGTGCGATCAGTACTGGTTGGTACGCACTAAAAAACTTTAACTATGTGTACTGTGCCAATACCCAAAATTTGAGCACAGAGATCAAAGCGCTGGATGCAATTCTTGTTTGCTTAAATCCGCAAACTTCAGAAGAAAAAACTAGTGTTGTTGATCCCCACACACTCTTGATGCAGCATATACTGGCCTGCGATAGCATTGCATTTGCACAAGATTTTGCTACACACAGACCTACCTTGAGTAGCACAACCTTAACTACTCTCAAACAACTTGCCCAAGCAGCACACGCACAGAAAAAACAAGCTCTTCAAATCCATATGAGTAAACGGTGGCAACACCACTCCCTTGCTGCACTCCATGCGGCTCCTGCACTAGCTATGACCGGCATAGTGTTTACACTCATTGCAAAAACTCTCTGGGATCAACACAGTGTTGATCCATATGCTGGTAGCCTTGGATTAGCGATAGCGAGCTATTGTATGTCATATCCCATCAAAGATATATACTCTACATACTATGCATACAAGCAGCAATTGAACACGGAGATTATGGCACTTGATGAGATCATTGCATGTTTAAACACACAAGATTCAGTATTGGTACAATAGACTTCTTTCGAAACTTCGATATTCATTATTTTATCTTGTCTCAACCCTTCGACAAGCTCAGGGTGAGCGGGGAGAATTGTTTTTCGCTCGTCCTGAGCTTGTCGAAGGATTAAGCGAAAAACAAGTTTCGGAAGAGATCTAATCTATATCCCTACCGCACACGCAGCGGCGCCAGTTCTCGGGTAATGGCATGTTTGAGCCTGCGCATAATCTGATCAATGGCAGCACGATTACCCTTTAATATAATGCCTTCCTCGGGACTTAACATAATCTCCACCGACTGCCCTTCTATAGTAATAACCTTGCGCCCATCGCTCATATCGGTTGATGTTTTACACGCGCCAATCGATTCCAAGACACTCACAATAATGGCAAACATGTGATTCATACCAATAACGTTAAACAGTCCTAAATTCAGCGTATATTCATCCGCATCATCGGTAGGTGCTAGGGTTAAAAAGTGAAAACCAATTGCCAGCATAATAGGAGCGGCAATGGTAGTCAGTACTATGACCACAATACTCATCACATACTGTTGCTGCGTAAAAATCTTTGCGCTAAACAAAACCGAAGCTATCACCAATCCCACTTCGCCGCGCGCAACCATTGCAGAACCAAATAAATAAGTTTCGAGTCTCGTCCAACTGGATTTAGTGGGGCCATGATACCAGTTGGTCAATACGGCAGCAATCCAACAGCCAAGAAGTTTTGCCATGATAGCCAGACATAATAAAAAGAATACCAAAACCCACTGCATTATTGATAAACTACTCACATCAATCTGCAAGCCGATAGAGCCCAAAAAGAGTGGCAGTAATACTGCTTGCACGTAGGGAGAAAAAATTGATTCTGCTTGGTGTGCGTGGTCAGTTTTTTTATGAGATAGTCCCGCAAAATAGGCGCCCGTGATGCCCGCTATACCACCTACCAATTCAGCACAGGCAAAATGCACCTGCATAACAACCTGTGCAAGGGGCGCAATCAAGTGTGTATAATGATGAGTATCAAGCCATCGCATGATCACCGGTAATATCCACTTGCCAAACGCACCTATACCTATAAATACCAGTACCATGTACAGTAATGAAACAATCATCGATCCGTGATGTGCGCTATCTGCAACTACTGTTGCACCAAAAACTCCCGTATCTGCGGCAAGAAAATAGAGAGATAATAACACGACTGCCAAAATATCATCAACTATAGCGGCACCAAGCGTGGCCTTAGAGCTTTTTAAATGCATCTTATCATTGGCCACCAGCATAGCAACCGGTATTGAAACACTGGTCGCTGCCAGCGCAAGACCAATGCCAACTATTTGTAACAACGACCACCCTGCCGGCATCCATGCATACATACCTAAAGTAGTCATAATGATAGGAAATAATGCGCCAAAAATACCGGAAAGCACTGCTATCAAACCTATCTGATACATATCGTGCATATCAGTCTCATGGCCCGCAATCCACAGCAGATAGGCAACGGTCCAAGAGGCAGAAATAAACATAATGACCACAATAAAAAGATCTACAGATGTAAATAGATACGTATCGGCAACATCGGCAATTACGATAGAACTTGAAAAAATAGGCCATGCAGCAATATGCAGGCATGATGGCCCCAGCAGTATCCCCGCAATAATCTGACTTGCTATGGTAGGTACATGTAACACCATTTTCCCGATTTTACCACAGATGAGTACCCACGCTAATAAAAGCGCAACAAAAAGACTAAATTGCGCTACCAAAGCCGGCGTAATGGCTGCAGGCAGCAGTCCCTGCGGTATCACTACGCTTTGCGGCACAGTCACAAGGAAATGTGTTATCGTACTTAAAAAAATGCACAAGCCAAAGATCATACGTCGCATCATGACACGCAATCCACATTGTTATAGAATAATACCGATGTACTTTAGTAACACAACAGTATAAAATCATTTTAAAATAATGAAATTGTTTTACACAAAAAGATCGCATGAATACACAACTGCATACACTCACCATTGACACGCCGCTTGGCACCATGAGAGCGATTGCTGACGACAGAACACTCCATTTTTTAGAATTTGTTGATAACCCACACACACAACACAAAATAGAAACATTACTGGCTATAACTCATGCGACCATGACCAGCGGCAGCTCTGCCATCCTTGCGCAGATCAGCACAGAACTTGATCTTTATTTTCAAGGATTATTGCCCATTTTTACCACGCCAATCACTAGTCACGGATCACCTTTTCAACAACGCGTATGGCAACAATTACAAACTATTGCCTATGGTACTACACATTCATACACCGACATGGCCGTGCGTGTTGGCACACCGTTAGGATACCGTGCGGTAGCACAAGCCAATGCGGCTAATCGACTTGCCATTATTATTCCGTGCCATCGCATCATTGCCAAAAACGGCACTTTAAGCGGCTACAGTGGTGGTGTTTCCCGCAAAGAATGGTTACTCAAACATGAACAAAAAATGGTGTAGCGTACGCTACACCATCACATCTTTTTTAGTTACTCTGCGAGTTCTGCAGGTTGCTCTGGCATTGCAACTTCTGTTTCGACTGCAGAAATGCCTGGGCACATTTTACTATGTTGTTTGCCAAGCCAAAAACCAACTAATAGCACCACTAATAACACTATAGACAGAGTTAATTTATTCATACACGCTCTCCTGATAAAAAAATTATATAACTCAGTTTTAAACAGTACAATATTATCTATCGATAATCAAGGCCAACAAACATGCACAATCCCTTGCGATGGGCGTCATCTTTGTATTAGTCTACATGAGTACAACACACATTGTATTTCAAAAGAAGGATCATCGCCATGGATATGTATGAACTATTTAAAAAGTTAGTTTTGATTCTCGTCACCATCGCTGCCATCATTATTATCGGCTATGCCGCAATGAAAATATATAATGTCGCCGTTGACGACGCAACAAAACGGATAAAGACTGGTGTTACCGAGGGCGTCACAGAGGGCGTTGGCGGCTCACTCAATCCAGTCAAAATGATTGGCGGTCTTTTTGGCGGCAAGCAATAGTTAATGTTATTCGCCCTTTTTAAATCCCTGTGATACAGTATCACCTATGCATTTGGATAACAACATGTTCAATCACAGGAAATAATTCATGAAAAACGCACACCATTTTGGACTCATCATCATGGCGTTTCTTGCATACAATAACTGCTACGCCATGCAGAAGGACTCCCACCAAGAGAAACTCGTCCACGCACGGTTGCTATGGCTGGGATCTGAACAACGAGTAGCCCTTCTGATAAGGGATATGCCCTGTACAGCTCCAACCGCAAAATATCTGCGTGGAACTACACATATAGCATATTTGAATAGTGCCGCACAAACAGTGACTACCTTAATTTCCCCGCTACACTCCATTAGTCACAGTTATGATGAATTTCTGAAATTTCTGTGTGATCCGTTGTTATATCAAGAAGCGTACAACCGTTATCAGCAAGCAAATCAACTTGCTGTCCAAAACCCTACTATAGAGCACCTGCCTACTTTGAAGCTCAATGGCATTTTTTTTAGCAGATCTTTTTTGGCCTGTTGCATCGCGATAAGTATTGTTATCGTATCTATGGATATTTGCAATGCATTGTTCCACTAAAAGCTTCTATCATTATGCAAATTTATCAGGAAATTGTTTCACGATACCATTTGTAAGTGCATCTGCAAGCATAAGCATATGGTCATGATTTTTGTCATAGAACGCAATATCCTTTTGCCACTCTTTTGCCAAACGTGCGGTCGCTTCCCCTGTAGTAAGCTCTAAATGGGTGTAGAGCATCTTTTTTAAATCTGCTTGCGGCCAATTTTTATTAGCTCCTGCCAAAAACGCTGCTATATCATCAGCATTTGCATACCATTTTGCAGACAACGCTTCAAGCTCCTGTTTATTTCCTGCTTTAGCAGCTTTTACGACTCCTGATGCAAGCACAATATGTTCTTTGAGCAATGTGGTTAATTTGGCACCAGCTTCATCACCATAGACTGGCTTTATCGCATTACCAATATCAACCTGATTGGCAAGTAAGCGATTGGTTACATCGGTAAGATCACCCAGATTTGCCAGTTCACTAATGATATAGTTACGTGTCCACACAATGTGATCTTCCCACAATTTACGCATGTCTTTTCTTAATGTACAATGCGCCACAGTCACCTCTGCACCAACTCTCCCGCCCATGTATCTGCCGAGCCAAAAAGTACCGAGCAAAACAATTAATACCCCGAGCGTTAACATTACTTTATTCATTGGAACTTCCTTTCTAAAAAAAAACCAAATGTACAGTGGACTTTATACATAGTCAGGTTAAATGTAAAGTCCACGTTACATTTAGTTTAGACATACATAATTCCGTATTTTATTTTTTGTACCCAACACCAATCCTTGACACCTACATGTTTATTGCCTGTATGCTGGGATCAGTATATGTACTCTTTAAAAAAAAGGACCCATATGGAAAGCAATACCAAAAATATACTCATCATTCTTATCGTAATCGTGCTGTGTGTAGTAGTAGTACGCGGGTGCCAACGCGTTAAAAATGTGAAAGTGACACAAAAAAGCAACGATAACGAATCAAAGCTATCGGTGGAAGTTAAAAAACAACCTGAAGCAAACGAATGAAGCGCTCACCGGCTTAAAAAGCCGGTGTATCACGCGAAATTACGCCAGAGCACAACCCGCCTTCGCACGCTGCGCTACGGCGTGGTTCTTGTCGCTTCCATCCCCGAGCTAAAAGCTCTGGGTTTTCCGCGACGGCGAATAAGTTCAATCACTGACGTTCATCATTCTACCCACTCAACCAGATGTGGATGTTCATCCAAAATCGATTCATAGTGGGCACTGCTGCCAAAAATACCCTGCGGATCTAGTTGCTTATATCGCTGGTATTTAGCGATGCGATCTGCAGCTTTCGACCATCCATAATGTTTTAAGCGCAAATGAGAAAGTGTATAGGACAGATCCCGTATTTCACGAGGAAAACGGCCACAATGCTGCGCCGTTTCTTGCCAATGATACTCCGTTTTACCTGGTATATGCCGTATTAAAAAGGGACGATAATAATGATGCGCACACCAAAGCGCATCATCCCGATAATGGGTTTCATCCCAAAAATCATACAGTCTAAAGTAATAGGCATCAACTGCAGCGTCTTGAATCAATTCTTTAACCTGATGCGCAAACCTGTTTTCAAAGATTTCATCAGCATCTAGGGTCACAATCCATGCTGGATTGGTGTTGAGTGTTTCGTGCCACTGCTGTTTGCGCAGCTCAACCTCATTATGAAATTTCGATTCGCGATTTTCCACCAAATACAAGGGTATTCCCGCCAATATTTCTTTACATAGACGCACAGTATCATCAGTACTACCATCATCGATAATAACCGCATCAGTAATATAGGCCTTAGCCGCTTGCAACACCTCTTTCAAGAATCTATTCGCTTCATTTTTTACAATCATTGATAAGGTAATACGCGCAGATGGTATGGCAGACACGGCACATTGATGCTTAAAAAGAGCAACTCCCGGTAACGCTGATTCACGGAAAATGTGATATGCAGGATAATGGGTATCGACAAATAATGAAAGGCCAAGCGCCTGAGAGCGTACACAAAAGTGACGATCTTCGCCCCACAACAGCAAATTATTAATCCGTTTAAAATTAACACCCTTGTGCAATGCGTGTCTACTCATTAACGTACACGCGCCGAGGCCCCCAACTTCATACACTCCCGGTATACGTAACTGGTCAAGAAAGAGTTTGGTACGTTTTTCTTTTTCCTCTTGCGTCACCTGTTCACCAATATCAGTTGCATACAAATTATAAAAATCAGAGAGCCATACTTGTGGTAATTCCGGCGCATCTGGTGTCCACCGTGTCCAAAAAATAGTTGAAATGATGTCCTTGCGCGCCACTAATAATTGATCAATAGTAGCGGGATGGAGCACAATATCAGAATCTATAAGAAATAGATAATCATACTGGCGCTCGCGTGCATACTCAATCATAGTATCTTTAAAGCGCGCCACCTTCCATATCAATGACTCGTTCCACACATGCGTATATTCAGTGCAATGATATACACCATCTGAAATATCGGCACGCTGAATAATACATTCTGTCTGATGGCTATGTGCAAATTTTTGTAATAATGCACACGATTCTTGCGTATCATTGTCATCAACAAAATAATAATGCAGCCGATAGTTGCATTGTGGCAATCGTTCTAGTGAAGCTAAAAATTCCTGTAAAATTGCTGCCTTCTGTCTGATAGGACTACCCACTAAAATAGTAGGCACGTCGGCGCATAGACGTACTCCGCACATCAATGCTATGATGCTCAAACATAATTTTTTTATCATACCATCTCGCCTTGATATATCTTTTCTTTAATAATGTTAACAATTCTTTCGCATGCATGACCATCACCATAGGGCGACTCGCCATCGCCAGATCCTGTAGCGTCACGCGTCAGCATCCAGATCACACCATCCGCAATTGCTTGCTCATCCATGCCCACCAGTCTAACGAGTCCCTGCTCAATCCCTTCAGGACGATCCGTTTCATTGCGCAACATAATAACTGGTTTGCGTATACTCACTGCTTCTTCGGTAATACCGCCCGAGTCGGTGGCCACTCCATCGCATGCATCAAGTACATATAACAAGTCATGATACACAATCGGCGGCATCAGAATAATATTATCCACACTATCAAGCTGCGTGCGTACGATCGCCTCTTTAATACAGGGATTTGGATGCACCGGATATACTATGCAGAGCCGTGGATGCTGCTGCGTTATTTTTTTCAGCGCATTAAATATACGATCTAATCCCCCATCAAATGATTCTCGCCGATGTGCGGTTAACAATATAATCGTATATCCCGCTGCTTTTTTCTGTGTCACCAATGAAACCAATTTGTGCGATGGGACAAGCCTACCTGTATGTATTTTCTGTAATATTATACGCAACGCATCCACAACGGTATTGCCCGTGTAAAAACAAGCGTCAAGATTAACCTGCTCTGCGATCAATTGCTGGTATGCGGTGCGCGTTGGCGCAAAATGATACGTTGCAAGCGTAGTGATACATTTTCTATTAAATTCCTCAGGAAATGGCCCATAGATATTGCCAGAGCGCAATCCGGCTTCAACGTGCGCGACCGGGATTTTTAGATAAAAGGCCGCCATAGCGCTTGCCAGAGCAGTAGTCGTATCGCCTTGCACTACCACCAATGTTGGCTGCACAGACACCAACATCTCTTTCATTTTTTCAAGTATCGTGGTGGTCAGATAAAAGAGATCTTGGCCTTGCTTCATAATATGTAATGCAATATCTGGATGCACCTCAAAGAGCGATAACACATCATCTAACATGTGCCCATGTTGACCGGTGGAGCATAGCACTACCGGTACCTGTGCATGTTTAAGCGCTTGATACAGGGGGATCATTTTGATTGCTTCAGGCCGTGTACCTATCACCAGTAATACGGGCCGTATGTCATCTACTGCGGACAATGGTGTAAAAAAGATGAACCACACCAGCAATAACTGTTTCTTCATACCACACACTACCTTTTTCACTCATGTACTTCATGTAAGAATCTGATGCAGTATAGAAAGAATTGCGATGGATGTGAAGAAAGTGATCGTTAACATTTCCAGCCGACATTGACGGCGGCAAAATAGTTATTTTTAGTCTGTTCGCCAAACAGATGCTGCGTTATAAACCATTGAATACCCCCATGTATAATAAACCGTTGCGTGGAAAACCACAACGAAGGCCCCAATAAAATATCATTACCCCCAGAATTGTGATCTATGGCACCCGCTATTCTATTACGTTGTCTATACACACCATCCATTTCTAGAAAACAGTTCAAAATCCATTTATCCGGATTATAGCGTATATTACCACTTATGCCCGTTTGATAGAAAAATTGATTACCAATTTTAGTTCCTTCATGTGAGGTAGTCACCAGCGCTCCTGATGATACAAATACATACCAACTAGGCAGGGTATGGCTTGCGGTAAACCCCATAAAAAAACTGGGCGATCCAAAACTGATATAGGGCGTTTGCTTTGGAGAACCAGTCGGAAAGGAAACGTTTGCAACGACCGTCATTTGATCGGCTATGGTCTGAGTATTGTAATCGTAAAATGCATACTCAAACTGTACATACAAATCATCAACGCCGTGATACTGTGTATCATTGAATTTTTGTGATGCGCAAATAGGCAATACACCAAAAATAGATACTTTATCACTGATACCGTATAAGACCGCAGGTATCACATCAAGGGTGTGTTTTCTATGTCCTTTGAAATAATCAACGTAGGCAAATAGTTCTAAATTACCCTTATCCAATATATTTTGACCAAATGAAAAAAGCGGACCCGGCTGCTGCGATGTTGGCAATGCAAAATTACCAACTTTAATTTGTTTGACCCGTAGCGGTTTGCCGCGTATATCATCACGAGTATTTTTTGCCAGCGTTATAGAACTGCACATCATACTTATCACTAAAAAAACATACTGCACGCACGACTTTATATTTATTATCATAACCTTCTCTTTTCATTTCTCTGGACGCCCATCCTTCGACAAGCTCAGGACGAGCGTAAAACATCTTCACCCCGCTCACCCTGAGCTTGTCGAAGGGTTAGAGCGAGCAAAATCATTACCCTTTATGCATAGCACACTATACAACCACAAGACTATTGAATTTATATGCAATACCTACTATACCTTACATAGTCTGTATCTTTATATACTAAGGATGTATACGTATGCATATATGGCCGCCTCAAGATCAAGTACTATGGTATCTCAAACGCATTACGCAACCAGCTTGTCGTGAAAATATTTCCACTGATGTTGCCATTATTGGTGGCGGCATGGCAGGATTATCAGCCGCACACGCATTTCATAACAAGGGCAAAAAGGTAGTGCTGCTTGAACAGTATTATTGCGGCTCGGGCGCAAGTGGCAAAAGTTCTGGATTTATAACACCCAATGCAGAATTATCGTTCACTGATTTTTCACGCATGTACAATCGTGATATTGCGCGCACTATTTGGGATTTCATTACCAGCGGCACACACGATATACGCAACAATATCACTCGTTATCAGCTTGCATGTGATTATGCACCGCAAAATACACTTATGGTTGCCAATACACAGCGTGCGCTTAAAAATCTTGCAATTGAATATACCAATTTAGCTCACGCGGGATACAAAACGGCATTCTACACCACAGATACCATACGCCAACACATCGGATCAAACGGCTATTGCGGTGGTGTAGGATATGCAGACACCTTTTGCATCAACAGCTACTTGTATTGCCAAGAAATGAAACAGATCTTGCAAAAAGCTGGTGTGTTGATTTTTGAAGATACTGCAGTGACTGGCATGCATGATCACACTATCACCACACCCCATGCCGATATTACTGCTGATTATATCATTGTGTGCACTGATCGCTTTATGCCGCAGCTGGGGCTACTGACACAAACAGTCTATCAAGTTCAAACATTTCTCATGATTTCTGAGCAACTGACCGATGAACAGGTACGGACTATTTTCCCGCAGGACAATCTACTTGCATGGGATTCTGATCTGGTCTACAACTATTTTCGCATGACACCTAATCAGCAATTGTTGTTGGGTGGTGGCAGTCTATTGACCACCTATGCGACACACACCCAGCATGAATCGTCCTACATGTTCAAAAAATTAATCCGTTATTTTGAAAAGAAATTTCCTGGACTCAACATCCAGTTCAAACAGATGTGGCCGGGCCTCATTGGGCTTTCAAAAGACATCGCACCCATAGCGGGCCGCGACAAGGATAAACCCTTTCTTTATTACATTGCTGCATGTGCGGGACTGCCAATTGCCGCCGCACTGGGCCGCTACAGCGCGGAAAATCTACTGGAAGGCAATACTGCTCTGGATGACTACTTTTCGCCCTATCGTTCTTTTGCCATTGGCGGCATGGCACAATCGATACTCGGAACTAAACTTACGTTTGCGCTCTGCAATAGCATGAAAAAATTTATGCCATAACAAATGTATGTCCCCTTAAAACGGAACTGCAAGCCCTACACGCAGATCAAAGCCGCCAACGTCTATACGTGTACAGTCATGAGATTGACGCGGAAAAAGATAGGCAAATGCGCTGGTGAAATGCAAACGGCGCCAGAGAGGGTAAAACAATCCCACTTCCGCCTGTCCAATACCACGCCATTCATGTACATGTCCTAAATAACTGGTTTCTTTTACATACACGGCACCACCACCCAGCGATGCATACAGCCGCAGCCCGCGGCTAAAATCCATCATAGCACGTACATACGCAACAAGCGGTACTTCATGTAATTTTGTAGGCCGATGCAAAAAACTGGTATGTCCCTTGGCAAACCAATAGCGTGCCATCGCACCAATGCCCCATGATCGCCATGGATGATAACAGATATCAGCCGTTATCGCATCTACCATACCCACACCATATACTTCTTTAAATACACCATCACCATGTTTAAACACATACCCAGCAGACAATGCGCTAGTCCATGACGCATCTCGCATTTTCACCGTATCACACAGACTGTTTAAAGATACTACTGCTAGGACGCACACTATTATTTTTTTCATATATCACTCTATTTTTTCGCGTTACATACATTAGATTGAAGCCACATGGTATCAACGATATGCAACACACTCACCGTATCTGAGGTATAATTGGTCACATAGGCACGACTACCATCGGCTGCAATCGCAATCGCATCAGGCGATAAGCCTACCACTATCACACAACAGAGCACTCTATTGCTACACGTATCAATAATATTGATGGTCCCTTGCCCGGCGGTCAGATCGGTAAAATCAGGACCTAAATACAAGGTATTATAATTAGAGACATACGCAAGCAGACCGTCGGGCGTAATCGCAACACCCGATGGTTGCGTGCCAACGGTTGGTGTTGCAACAACCGTATTATTCTGCAGATTCACCACGCTCACGGTGGTACCAAAAGGCAAGAAATTATTACTGCCAAAATTAGTCACGTATGCATACTTACCGTTTGGTGTTATGGCAATCGCAAATGGGCCAGAAAATCCTGGAATCGTGCCAACAACCGCATTGGTGCTGGTCTGAATAATACTGATGGTACCCGTTCTTGGAAAACCATCTACATAATTAATCACATACACAAAGGCACCATCGGGCGTAATTGCCAATGAAGCCGGCGCTTGGCCAACGGTAATGGCCGCTCCGACAATCAAATTCGTATTTAAATTTACCACGCGCACCGTCATACCATTACCACTACCCAAGATCGGACCGCCATAATTATTCACGTACGCCGTGGTGCCATCGGGTGTTATCACCATGCCCGATGGGCCGTCAAAACCACCAATCGTCCCTACGACCGTATTAGTAGCAATATCTATAATGGTTATGGTAGCACCTGCACTATTGGTAACATACGCTCTAGTGCCTGCGGCATTAATGGTGACCGTGTACGGCTGATTAAAACTTGCATCACTGATTGTTTTTATGACGGTGTTGGTGGCAAGATCGATGACACTGACCGTATCGCCACCCGGAATGCCATCATTATTATTGTTGGCAACATAGGCATAATGATTATCCGGGGTAAGCGCAATGCCCGCAGGATTGAGGCCTACTGGAATGGTGGCGATCACCGCTTTGGCATGCACAAAATAGGGCATTAATAACAAACCACATAACAACCATTTTTCTATTTTCTTATGCATCATTAGCTACTTTCGACAACAGGATTAGTACAGCACGTTCACGCTTGCACATTAACGCAACCTTCTATAGTCTGTCAACACAAAAGTACAAGGAGTCATATGAAAAAATTATTGCTGAATATTGCACTCTGCACTGGCATCTTACAAACCCATCACACTTTCGCCACGGTGTGGGAATATAAAACCATCAAAATACCTGCTGAGGTCAGCGGCGGCCCAGCTCATGGGTACATCTACACCCTCAACCTAGAAACCTTTGATACACGGCTTAACACCTTTGCCGGCGACGGCTGGGAACTGGTAGCATTGGCTCCCATCGCAACAGGACAGCATGGCACCAACTATGTGGTCGCCACCTTCAAACGGCCACGCGGACAGTAGTAGCAAAAACCTGATAGTTGCCCCCTTAATACCTTGATTATTGTAATAATACCATGTAATATCGGAATATAAATCCGAAATATCATGGAGAAATGATGGAAAGACCTAATTATCTCGCTCAAATAACCACCCATTTACGGGTTCAACCAATTTGCGCAATTCTGGGAGCCAGACAGGTGGGCAAAACTACCTTGGCCCGCCAATTTACTTCCACCTATGAAGGTACGGTGGAATTCTTTGACTTAGAAAATCCTACCCATTTGGCTAGTCTAGAGAATCCTATGCTCACTTTGAGTAGGTTTTCCGATCGACTGGTGGTAATAGATGAAATTCAACTACGCCCTGATCTGTTTCCTATATTACGCGTACTAGTCGATGATCCAATCAAAAAGTATAGATTTTTAATTCTGGGCAGTGCATCAAGAGATCTCATACGACAATCGAATGAAACATTGGCGGGCAGAATAGGATATATTGAACTTCCTCCTTTTACGTTATTCGAAGTTCAAGATGCCGATACGCTATTATTGCGCGGCGGATTTCCCCGCTCATACCTGGCAGAAACTGAAGAAGACAGTTTTTTGTGGCGAGAGGGTTATATCACTACATTCCTAGAAAGGGATCTACCAAACTTCGGGTTTGATGCGCCTCCCAAAACAATGCATCGATTCTGGATGATGCTCTGCCACTATCATGGACAATTATTTAATGCCTCTGAAATAGCAAACTCTTTAATGGTTTCAGATAAAACAGCTAAAAAATATCTTGATATCTTGGCCGGCACATTCATGATTCGAAATCTACAACCATGGTTTGAAAATATAAAAAAAAGACAAGTAAAAACACCCAAAATTTACTTCAGAGATAGTGGTATTTTTAATGCACTAACATCCATTCGTTCGCTAACTCAACTCGCCAAAACTCCTAAAATTGGCCCCTTATGGGAAGGCTTTTCATTAGAGGAGGTCATAAACTGTCTACAGATACCTGCCGACAATTGCTATTTTTGGTCCACGCATAATGAAGCAGAACTTGATTTATTTGCCTTTAAAAATGGCAAACGATTAGGTTTCGAATGCAAATATACAGAAACCCCCAAAATTACCAAATCTATGAATATAGCATTGACGGATTTAAAATTAGATCATTTATACGTGATTTTTCCAGGAACCCAGCAGTTCCCACTCAGTGAAAACATCACGGCATGTGGTCTAAGCTCACTCAACACCATCAAAATATAAAGACTAAAAAAACCCAGTTTGTTACACCACAATATATGATGTATAAAACTGGGCCCTCTATCTGACAAAAACTCGTGTAGTCACCCTTCATCGTCGGTAACTGCAACTACTTCTCTGACCTCACTCAGCTGCTCCTTGAGCGCATCTTCAATGCCAAGCTTTAAGGTATATGATGATACTGGACAGCCTACACACGCACCTAACATGCGCACATACACTACACCATCTTCAAACCGAACAAACTTGATATCACCACCATCCATCTGGATATTGGGACGCAATGTATCCAATATTTCTTCAATTTTGGCTATGAGTTCATACTCGGTCATAGTAGTATTATACCCATTCCAATCTTGCCACTGGTGCCGTATCGCTCACACGACGACCAAGAGAAATCACTCGCGTATAGCCACCCGGACGCTCTACATAGCGCGGCGCTATTTCTTTAAACAATTTCACCAATGCTTCTTGTTTATATGGCAGCAGTGAAAGCGCATGGCGACGTGTATTAAAATCATTACCCTTACGCGCTAGAGTAACCAATTTTTCCGCAAAACGCTGTACCTCTTTAACCCGCGCTTTAGTGGTAGTCAAATGACCATAGGTAATAAGGTGAATAACCTGGTTGCGCAACATCGCACGGCGATGTGGTGATTTGAGATTTAATTTTTTTCTACCATTTTGATGCATCATAATGTTGACCTTTATGCGCTAATAATCAATCTTCTCGAGTTTTGAGAAGTTTTTTAATATCTTCTTCGTTAATACCCATACTAAATGAAAGACCAAACGCTTTCATGCTATCTTTTACTTCATTCAATGATTTACGCCCAAAATTCTTAATTTTGAGAATATCATCTTCAGAAGCATTAACCAGATCAATCACGCGCTTAATACCTGCATTAATTAAACAATTATGTGCACGTACCGATAATTCAAGTTCTTCAATTGGCTTGAGTAACAATTCAACAGAGACACCTTTTAGGCCAAGCTGATCTAGCTGTACCGGCTCTTGATTTTTTTCTTCTGCCGGTGCTGCCGAAAGTTCATTGAAAGGAATTTCAGCCATGGCTAAGAAATGCTCAAGTTGGGTACGTAATACCGATACCGCATAATGGAGCACATCAGTTGGATTTTCTGACCCATCGGTCTGAATTTTGAGTGTCAATTTATCATAATTGATATCTTGCCCCACCCGCGTCTTTTCCACATCATAGGTCACACTCGTAATGGGTGAGAACATAGCGTCAAGATAAATACGGTTATCATCTTGATACGCAACTCCCGCCGGCCATTGAGCTACTTGATATTCACGACCAGTTTCGACAAAAAATTCTATATCCAGTTCACCATCTCGTGCCACATGCGCAATAACGTGATCAGGATTAATAAGTTCCAAGTGCGCATCAGGGACTATATCAGCTACACGTGCCGTTGCTTCGCCAGTCACTTTAAGACGCATAGTGCCAGGCTTGCCTTCGTGATTACGAATGACAATACCCTTCAGGTTTAAAATAACCTGCATCGCATCTTCAATAACACCTGGTATTGAAGAAAATTCATTATTAATACCTTTTATCTTCACAGACGTAACAGCCGAACCTTCGACCGCTGCCAATAGTACACGTCGTAACGCATTGCCAAACGTATCACCAAATCCTGGCTCTAATGGCTGTGCAATGAGCTCGCCATACTTTTCTGTCAACGTCTTCTTATGCCATGCAATACGTGGAATCGTTAATGATTTGTACTCTTTTTTATTCATGCAACCCCCTAACACCTTGAATATTTCATAATTAACCGGCTAACTATAGTTATTCACTTTTTACTATTTAGAATAGAATTCTACAATCAAGTGGACCCCGATCGGTACTTGAATATCGGCAATCGCTGGGTACCGTAACACAATACCCTTACGCTCTTGCTTATTCAATTCCAACCATTCGGGAACTTTAATTGCCGTCTTCATTTTTTTATCAACAACCTGTTCCATAAAACCTGTTTTACTTTGAGAACGCTCATCAAGCGTAATAACATCGTTTAAAGAAACCAAATAAGAGGGTGCGGATACTCTACTATTATTAACCAGCACATGACCATGCGCAATCATTTTACGTGCCTGTAGACGCGTAGTCGCCATTTTTAGACGATATACTGTGTTATCCAAACGACGCTCAAGCAAACTCATCAGGTTTTCACCAGAAGCACCCTCGCTACGAACCGCCTTCTCAAAAAAACGTCTAAATTGCCGTTCGCGCATACCATACATATCCTTGACCCGTTGCTTCTCATACAACTGCTTGCCATATTCTGATAATTTCCGCTTTGCAACTGTTGAAGTCTCTTCACGCTCTTTAAGCTTGAGTGAGCGAGACTGCTGTGCAACATCTGCCATTTTTCTTACCATAGAACCTTATTCCCTTGGCTACTAATATTCACATTCAATTAAATTATTACACCCTACGTTTTTTAGGCGCACGACAACCATTATGGGGCAACGGGGTTACATCACGTAACACGCCAACATGTATACCAGATGATTGCATTGCACGCACCACAGAATCTCTGCCAGAACCAGGGCCTTGTAGGTTAATTTCAACTGTTTTAATACCCATTGTGCTCATTTCTTTTGCCAAATTCGACGCTATTTGCGTTGCGGCAAAAGGGGTACCTTTACGAGAACCCTTGTACCCTAATTTACCAGCACTACCACGCAACAACACATCACCATCTAACGTTGTAACTGAAACAAGTGTATTGTTAAAGCTGGATTTTACATGAACAACCGCAGAATCAACGTGTCGTTTTACTTTTTTTGATTTTTTTTTGTACGCCATTGTACCTCAATCTATGTGTTCAATATCCTACTTATTTCTTAGTTACTTTACGCTTCAATGCAATTGGTTGTTTCTTAGGGCCCTTACGGGTACGCGCATTCGTTTTGGTACGTTGACCACGCACGGGCAACCCTTTTTTATGACGAAGCCCCCGATACGCACCAGTCTCAATTAACCGCTGTATATTCATAGTAATTTCTTTACGCAATTCACCTTCTACGCGATAATTTTCTGTTACTTCTTTTTGAATTGCGGCAACTTCTGCGTCGGTTAAATCCTTGACACGCGTATCAAAATTAATGTGTAGCTTATTTAAAATGTTCTGCGAAGCAGTCAATCCTATTCCAAACAGGTATGTTAATCCATACTCTATTCGTTTACTTGACGGTAAATTAACACCTTCTATTCTAGCCATATAATCTATACCTTATCACTCTTGATAATTAACCTTGCCGCTGTTTATGTTTTGGGTGTTTTTTACAAATAACACGCACAACCCCTGCGCGTTTTATGACACGACAATCATTACACATCTTCTTCACTGATGTACGCACTTTCATAATGCCTTTTCCCTCATCTATTATGCTCTTGGCTATCATTAATCTTTATAACGCAACACAATTCTACCACGCGTCAAATCGTATGGAGAAAGCTCTATAGCGACGCGATCACCAGGTAAAATACGAATATAATGCATACGCATTTTGCCAGAGACATGCGCCAAAATGTCATGCCCCCCCTCAATTTCAACGCGAAACATAGCATTAGGTAATGTTTCCTTCACTACGCCATCAACCCGTATTACATCTTCTTTTTGCTTCATAGCCTATATTGTACCTTGCGCCAAAACACGATTTGGTCGTGTCAAAATATGTGGTTTTCCGTCTGTTATCACTATAGTATCTTCAACATGTGCTGCTCTATTTTTGTCTTGGGTACGCACTGTCCAACTATCATCCTCTATATACACTTGATACTTACCCAAAGTAATCATAGGCTCTAATGCAAACGCCATACCAGGTCTCAATAATGGGCCATTACCCGGTAGGCCATAATTTAATATTTCGGGTTCTTCATGCATGTTTTTACCAATACCATGCCCCGCAAAATCACGCACCACACCAAATCCATGTTTCTCAACTTCAGCTTGTATAGCAGCAGAAATATCCGAAAGGCGATTACCCACCACAGCCTGCTCAATGCCTTTATCTAAAGCATTTTGCGCAACTACTGCTAATTGCTTATGTACTTCAAGATGCGGCTCGCCGACGAAAAACGTGCGTGCCATATCCGCACAATATCCTTGCCACGCGGCACACACATCAACCTTGACCATATCACCATCTGCCAAGAGAGTATGCTTACTGGGAATCCCATGCACGACCACATCATTGACTGATATGCAACTGACATGGCGATACCCCCTATAGCCTTTCATTTTTGATACAAGACCACGAAGTACCAACTGTTTTTCAATCCATGCATCGATTTCCCCCGTAGCAACACCAGCGGTAAGTAAATCTGGAATGTCAAAAAAAATAGCTGCTAACAATGCGCCAGCTTCCTCCATTTTACGTATAGCGGCTTTGTTTTTTATACTAATCATTATACTTGCAGGCCTAAACCACGTTTAAATTCTTCAAATACTTCTTGTACCGGTTGGTCAACCTGAAACTCATATACCCGCTGCCCAACGTTCCGATAAAAATTCAATAATTCTTGTTCGTGTCGATTGTATACTTTCAAACGCTCCGTGATAGCCTCGGATTCATCATCTTTTCTACGTCCGACCAGACCACCACAGTTGTCACATATACCTATGTGCTTTGGCTGCAATCGCGTGCCCGCCATGAGCGAATATACAGCCTGGCAATTTTTATTCTGACACACATACCTATTACTCAGACGAGCTATAATAGCTTCATCAGAGAGCAGAAATCGAACAACTTTCAAACGAACTGAGCTGAAATGTATTCTGAGAAACTGGTTAAATGCTTGTGCTTGAGCTACAGTACGCGGATAACCGTCAAGGACCACTGTTTGGACTTTACTACCGACATGATTGAACCAATCGATAACCATATGTGTAATGAGATCATCTGAGACCAGCTTACCAGATTTTATGGCAAAATCTATCTCTTGGCCGATTTTCGTGTTCTCAGCAATATGCTTTCTACACAAATTACCAGTTGAAATTTGAATCCACTCGAGTTCTTTCACACATAACCCTGATATAGTACCTTTACCCGAGCCAGGGGGCCCTATAAAAACAATAATATCACGTAATGAAGCAGACATTATCTTCTACCTCGTATACGACCAGAAGACAAGAATCCTTCATAATGATGTTCAATCAAATATGATTCTACTTGCGCCGCTGTTTCTAGGGTAACACCAACAACAATGAGTAAGGCCGTGCCACCCATAATACTTAAATAGAAAGGTAAAGCCAATACCGCATGCACTGCCGTGGGAAATAAGGCCAAAAATCCTAGATACGCAGCGCCAACCAATCCTAAACGGGTCAAAATATTATTAAAAAATTCGGCTGTTTTTCTACCAGGACGAAGTCCGGGAATAAATCCACCGCTTTTTTTGATATTATCTGCCAATTCTTCTGGATTAAATTGTAATGCCGTATACACAAAGGTAAAAAAAACAATAAGGATAAAGGTCAGCACATTATACAAGATACCGTTTGGTGATAACATATCAGCAACCCACTTGAAAGAATCAAAATAGGTAGCAAGCCCTGAGGCTGCTAAAATGGGTACGTTTAATACCGCACTTGAAAAAATAACTGGCATAACGCCCGCAGTATTAATTTTAAATGGTATATAGGTACTTTGCCCACCATATACTCGTTGTCCTACAACGCGTCGCGTGTATTGCACAGGAATTTTACGTTCACCTTTTTCCAAAAAGACCACACATGCCGTCACCGCAAGCGCTATGGCTATCACTAACAATGCCATGAATGGGTCCATTATTTTTTCCTGCACTGCCCCAATAATCTTGAGAATATCTCCCGGAAAACGAGCAACAATACCAGCAAAAATAATCATGGATGAGCCATTGCCAATGCCAAACAAAGAAATTTGTTCACCAAGCCACATGACAAACATAGAACCGACCGTAATAGAGAGGACAAACAGAATACGAAATGCCCAACCCGGATCAATGACAAGTCCCATTTTTTCCAGTAACAACGCATAGCTAAATCCGTGGATAAAACAAACAAGCAATGTTAAATACCGCGTATACTGATTAATGATCTTACGTCCATATTCACCTTCTTTGGCCAGTAATTCCAATGACGGTACGGACATACTCAACATTTGCATCATGATAGACGCCGTAATGTACGGCATTATACCCAACGCAAAGAGGGTACATTCACGCAAATTACCTCCTGAAAAAAGATCTATGTAGGCAAAAAGTCCACTCAGACCACTTTTTTGTGTCATTTGCACCAATAATCGATCAATATCAACACCAATGACTGGTATGTGGTTACCCAACCGATATACTATCAATACACCAAGCGTGAATAAAACCTTACGCCTTAACTCTGTTATGGAGAAAATATTAATAAAGTTTCTTAATAGAATCACAACTTTTACCTCTCTTGAACTACTAAGGCCTCACCACCAGCACTCTCGATTGCTTGTTTAGCAGATTGACTAAAAGCATGTGCCTTCACTATCAATTTTTTATCAAGACCACCATGCGCAAGTACTTTTATAATAAAAGATTTCTGACTTTTATTTTTTTTAATAGCACCGCGCGCCACCAACAGCTCTTGAGTAACTTCTTCACCATTTTTAAACAAATCATTAATACGGCCCAAATTTACCTCAACTACCTCTTGTGCAAAAGGAGAATTGGTAAACCCACGCTTTGGCAATCGGCGATAGAGCGGCATTTGTCCACCCTCAAATCCAGGACGTACCGTACCACTCGTGCGCGCCTTCTGACCCTTATGACCTCTGCCACTGGTACCACCTCGACTACCACCGCGGCCTATCCGCTTTCTCTTTTTTTCCGTTGGTACTAATGTATGTAATGCGACCATTATGCTCTCCCAACTAATTCTTTCACTGATTTACCCCGTAACTTTGCCATATGGGCGGCAGGACGCAATTTCGCCAACGCATTCAATGTAGCTTTGGCAACATTTTGTCCATTAGCGGACCCAAGTGATTTAGTCAAAATATCTTTAACACCCAAGGCTTCCAAAATGGCACGCACCGCGCCACCGGCAATCAATCCGGTACCCGCTGAAGCAGGTCGTATAATGACCTTACTTGCACCATGCTTACCCTGAACCTGATAGGGAACAGTGGTGTTACGCAATGATATACTGATTAATCTCTTGCGAGCACGATTGGTTGCCTTTGCAATTGCCGAAGACACTTCACGGCTTTTGCCCACTGCAACACCCACTTTTCCTTGTCCATCTCCAGACACTACAAACGCAGAAAAAGTAAACCTTTTACCACCTTTTGTAACTTTTGTCACCCGCCGCACACTGACCACACGGTCAAAAAATCCAGATTCTTTATTATCCGTAACTTTTTTTTCTTTATTCTCTGTAACCATTTTATCCCAGCATCATAGTTAATATTAAATGCTCAAACCACCTTCACGCAGTCCATCCGCTAACGCTTTGACGCGACCATGATATTTACATTTACCACGATCAAAAAACGCTTTCGCAATACCTTGCTGATGTGCACGTTTTGCCAATTCCTTACCAACCGCATACGCTACCGCTTTTTTATCCCCTTCTAGACCTTGAAGTTCTAGCGATGAACAACTGGTTAAAGTCGCATGCGCAGTATCATCGATTATCTGTGCATAAATATGATTTAAGCTTCTAAAAACCGAAACACGCTGCAGGGAACCGCATTGTTTTACTTTATTTCTCACGCGCATTTGTCTGCGCGTAGCTCGTATTCTGTCTCTTTTACTGATAGCCACTTGTGCATCCTAATTAAACATTATCAAACTTATGAAGACTTCGTTTTTCCTGGTTTACGGAAAATAGTTTTAGTTGCTTCCTTAATACCAGTACCTTTATATGGCTCCGTAGGACGTAAGGCCTCTATTTTACTCACAATGGCCCCAGCCAATTCTTTGTTACTTGATTTTACCGTCAATAATTGACCCGTTTTATCAACAACAACTGATACTTGTTTTGGTAGTGCAAAGTCGATTTTATGGCTATATCCTAATGAAAACACTAAATTATTACCTGAAGCTACCGCTTTAAACCCAAGACCATTAATTTTAACTGTTTTTTCAAAATCAGCTGCAGCACCACTCATTGTATTAAACAATAGAGCTCTGTGCAGACCCCACACCCTATTAACATCACGGCTTGGCTTGCTGCCTTGTTGGCTCGTTTGGAGCACTAATGCGCCATCTTCAAGCACCGCTCTTAATTCTGTAGGTAATACATATACACCAGAATTTTTAGGACCTTTGTACTGTACTTCCTGTCCCTTGATAGTGACTTGCACATTTTTAATTTGTATTGGTTTACGTCCAATCTTAGACATAGTATCTCCCCACCCTACCAAACGGTGCAAATAAGTTCACCGCCAACACGCTGCTGTTTGGCTTGTTTATGAGATATGACACCCGCACTGGTAGACAAAATAGAAAGACCCAAGCCCCCAATAACTGGTTCTATTTCATCAACACCCGCATATGCACGACGGCCAGGAGTACTTTGACGCTCTATCTTGTGAATAGCAGATTCACCGTCCACGTATTTCAGTGTTATCTTAATACCCTTTTTATTATTTTCTTGCTGAGTCACCATAACATCGTGCACAAAACCTTCTTCTTTTAAAATTTGTGCCACTGCATATCTCATTTTTGAGTATGTCGCCTCAACTGATGGTTTAGAAACCATAAGCCCATTGCGTATAATGGTTATAAAATTACCTATTGTATCAACTGACATTATAATCCTCCGTTTACCAACTAGTCTTCTTAACACCAGGCAGAAGCCCATCCAGTGCATTTTTCCTAAAACAAATACGGCACATTTTAAATATACGCATAAAACTACGTGGCCTACCGCATAATTGACAACGATTATACGCACGTACAGAAAATTTCGGTTCTCTGTTTGATTTTTCAATCAATGCTTTTTTAGCCATGCTAAATACCCTTATTAACTTTAAGTACGAAAAGGCATACCAAAACTTTTTAGTAATGCCTTACCATGTTCATTCGTTTTTGCTGTAGTATGGAATGTAATGTTCAAACCAAATGCCTTTTCACTCATACCGTAATCGACTTCAGGGAAGACACCCCAATCTTTCAAACCAAGATTGTAATTGCCTCTACCATCGAGCTTAGTTGGTACACCTTGGAAATCGCGCACTTTAGGTAATGTAGTATTGAGAAGACGATCTAAAAATTCATACATGTTTCTACCACGCAAGGTCACTTGCACTCCAATGGGCATCCCTTCTCGCAGTTTAAAACTTGCTATAGATTTGCGCGCCAAGGTTCTGATTGGCTTCTGACCAGCTATACGTGTTACTACATCTTCAACAGTATTGAGCACTTTACTGTTTGATACTGCTTCCTTAACACCCACATTCAATACTATTTTTACCAAACGTGGTGTTTCCATAACATTAGACAAGCCTAATTGCTTTTGTAATGTTGCTCGCATATCGTGTTTATATAATTCCTGTAATCGCGCTTTGTTCATATTTGAATCTTTCATTAATCAACCCGTACTCTAAAAAATTTCTTCGCAACGATTACACACGCGAGCCGTTTTTCCGGTATCCAATACCTTGCTATTCACCCGAGAAGGTTTCTTGCATGCTGAACACACAGGCATTACTTTTGTTATATCTATAAAACTTTCTTCTTTACGTATACCAGCCACATCGCCCGCTTTACGCGCCTTAACATGTTTTGTCATAACGGCAACGCCCTTGACGAGCACCTTACCCTTTTGCGGCAAAATGCTAATGACAACACCCTGCTTATCTTTATCCTTACCGGATAAGACGTGTACGAGATCATTTTTTTTAATTCTGTTAACCATATGCATGTCCCTACAATACTTCAGGTGCCAATGAAATAATTTTTGTGAACCCCAAAGCACGTAATTCACGCGCTACCGGTCCAAAAACACGGGTAGCCAACATTTCACCATCTTTAACTATAACTGCCGCATTATCACCAAAACGGATGTAGCTGCCATCTGCACGACGACATTCTTTCCTGGTACGCACAATAACTGCTGTTACAACATCACCCTTTTTTACCATGCCACCCGGGATTGCTTGCTTAACCGCACATTTAATCAAATCCCCCAAATAAGCATACCGCTTACGTGTGCCTCCGATAATATGGATACACTGTAACTCTCTGGCACCAGAATTATCAGCGACTTCTAAATATGATTGTTTTTGCAGCATTGTTGCTTACCTTCTAGTTTCTATTGCGTAATATGCGATCTAACGACACGAGATAAATACATAAACTTTGTTTTTGAAGCAGGTTTACCTTCGTAAAATTCAACAACATCGCCAATGCGCGCTACGCCTTGTTCATCATGGACCTTATATTTTTTGGTCCTATGCAAAATTTTATGAAATTGAGGATGTCTATACGTATCTTGCATTTTCACTACGACTGTTTTTTCCATTTTATCGGAAATCACTTCTCCAATGAATGTACGTTTTGTCATGGCTTTGCCTTCTTCCATAGTTACCTTATTGAGTGTGTTTTACTTGACGTAACTGCGTCAATGTACGCGCAATGTGCTTACGCAATTTATTAATTTGGGAATAATCTTTAACATGTGCCGTTGTCGCATTTAAACGCAAGGTGAACAACTCTCGACGCAATTCATCTGCTTGTTGCTCCAAAGCAGCAGCACTCAATGCTTTAAGGTCATGCTTCAATTGGGTGATTTTCATATGTACACCACCTCTAACTTAAATCTACGGTTTTTTTAACAATTTTTGTTCTTATAGGCAATTTATATGCGGCACTTTTGAGTACTTCGCGCGCAACAGCCTCTTCAATACCACTAATCTCACACAGAATACGGTTTCGTTTTACCACCGCTACCCAATGATCAACGCCACCCTTACCTTTACCCATACGCGTTTCAGCAGGTTTCTTTGTCACCGGTTTATCGGGAAAAACGCGTAAATAGAGCTTACCGACCTTTTTCATATGACGAGAGAGACAAACCCTAACCGCTTCAATTTGCTGCGCCGTCAACCAGATAGGCTCTACCGCCTGCAAACCAAATTCACCAAAGGCTAACGTACGCGCCCCCTTGGATTGACCGGTCATCCTTCCCCGTTGCACTTTTCTAAACTTTGTTTTTTTAGGCATTAACATAGTATCTTCTCTTTAGTCTTTATATTATGCGTGTTGATATTCACCCTTACAAATCCACACAGCAACGCCAATGAGACCGTATGTTGTATGAGCCTCTGCAAATCCAAAATCTATGTCAGAACGTAAGGTATGCAATGGTACAGAACCAACCCGGGTCCACTCGGTACGAGCAATTTCAGCGCCATTCAGACGTCCCTTGCATCGTATTTTGATCCCCTTTGCACCGCTCTTCATTGCCGATAGAGCAGCGCGCTTCATAGCCTTTTTATAACTGCCACGTTTCTCAAGCTGCACCGCGATATTCTTAGCTATCAACACGGCATCAATTTCTGGCTTCTTTATTTCTTGGACAGAAATTTCAACATTATTCTTTTTCAACATGGACATAAGCTTTTTACGCATTACGTCTATTTCTTGTCCACGTTTGCCAATGATAATACCAGGACGACTTGAATGGATTATAACGCGCACATTATCAGCCGCTTTTTCTATCTCAATTTTTGCAATTTCAGCCTGCTCAAGCGTAGTATTAATATAGCGTCTAATCTTGATATCTTCTAAAATTTTTTTACCGTATTCCTGCACTGGACCGCGCGCAAACCATCGCGCATCCCAATCAACATACACACCTAGACGAAAACCCTTTGGGTGAACCTTTTGTCCCACCTTACACCTCTTTCATGTCGACAGATTCCAAAACTATATTTATATGACTAAATCGCTTACGATACGGATTTGCTCGCCCCATTGCGCCTGGCTTATAATAGCGATATGAAGGGCCCTGATCAACTCGAATATCCTTGACAAACAATTTATCAATTTCAATATTTTGTAAATCCTTCGCATTTGCCGCCGCTGACGCAAGGGTTTTGGAAACCGGTTCGGCTTTTTTCATGCGACACGTAGAGAGCCAATATAACGCGTACCGTGCATTTTTGCCCCGAATAACATCCGCAAGTGGCCGTAGCTTATAAGGGGAATACCGTACATAACGTGCTTTTGCAACAAATTGCATAATGAAAACCTCAACTAATACTTAACATAGTACCAGCATATACTTATACTAGCATGTATATAACACAAAATTTTAGCGAAAATAGCTCTACTGAGCAACCTTTTCTTATTCTTTTATTCCCGATTTACGCTGACCACTGTGTAATCTGAATGTTCTGGTCGGCGCAAATTCTCCCAACAAATGACCCACCATATTTTCTGTTACAAACACAGAAACAAACTTTTTACCATTATGGACCGCAAAATTAAGTCCTACAAAATCAGGTATCACCATACTTCTGCGTGACCACGTTTTTATAACCTCACGCTTACTCGTTTCTTTTACCTTATGCACCTTTTTGAGCAACGATTCGTCAATAAAAGGACCCTTTTTGGTCGATCTTGCCATAAGTAGCTACCTCTAAATACCTAAATTATTTCTTTCTTCTTCTCAATATTAATGGATTCTTTCTACGTCTGGTACGGGTCCCCTTACATCCTTTACCCCACGGAGTTGTCGGATGAGATCCGGATTTAGAACGTCCTTCACCACCACCATGTGGATGATCAACAGGGTTCATAGCCATACCACGGACAGTAGGACGAATACCACGATTACGTGTACGACCTGCCTTACCCCACGTAATATTCTTGTAATCAGCATTACCGAGTGTACCCACTGTCGCCCAACAATCAAGAAGAACCATCCTAATTTCACCCGATGGCATTTTTAATGTTGCATGCGTATCGCTTTTACCCATAATTTGGGCAGCTAAACCAGCGCTACGTACCAATTTCCCACCTGAACCCGGTTCGATCTCTATGTTATGTATCTCAAAACCCGCAGGAATATTTCGTATCGCCGTCGCATTACCTACTTTGGCTTCAGCATCAAATCCTGCAAGTATCGTATCTCCCACGCGTAGACCAACGGGTAATAACACATATTTTTTAGCACCATTTTTATACACTACAAGCGCTATGCGCACATTGCGATTAGGATCATATTCCACCGAAGTGATAACACCCGGTATCCCATGCTCGGATCGCTTAAAATCTACCACACGATATCGTTGCTGTGCACCACCACCACGATGACGAACCGTAATTCTACCGTACGCATTTCTGCCGCCCTTTTTTCTCAAGCCAACAACAAGGCTACGTTCTGGCGTTTTTTTCGTAATATCACTTGAGTCAAGAAATGTCTGGAATCGCAGCGACGGATTTCTCGGCTTTCTTGTTATAATTCCCATACTAAAGTACCTCTTACATCACATTCAAAAATTATATTATTCTGCATTGCGCGTAGTATCTGCTGTCACTGCCGCCTGCGATACACCAACTTGTCCAAATAAATCAAGCACATATCCTGGTGCCAACGTAACAAATGCTTTTTTAATACGCTTGATCTTCGGTTCTGTAACTCTTCTTCTGCGATTGAGGCTACCTACAGTATATTTCGCTATGGCTGTTCTTACGTTCTTGACTTTGACATTAAACAATTTTTCTAGTGCATTCTTAATCATCGGGCGCGTAGCATCAACATGCACTTCAAGTTTTAATTGATTGTGCAGTCTATTCAACTTATAGGCCTTATCAGAAACAATAGGGCCCTTTATAATATCGTAAATTGTTAACTCCATCGTGACACCATTTGTTTAAACATATCAAAGTCTTTTTTGAAAAATACCCAATGATTATTTCTCGCAAGATCAACCGCATTTAACTGATCAAAAAATAGAATACGCACCGTTGGTATATTGATAAATGAAGCATAGGTCAATACGTCATGTGCAGGCAAAAAAAGTGTTATCTTTTGCTTTTCTAGGCCAACATTCTTCAAAAAACCATAGGCCGTCGCTGCACTTGGCTTAGCACCAGTAATGGCATTATCGAGCATACGCACCTTGCCCTGACTTAAATAATCATATACAACAGAATGCAGGACAACATTTTTTTGCTTTTTAGAAATCTTTAATTTTCTGACACGGGCTTGTGGTCCAAAAACAACACCCCCGCCTCTCCACACAGGAGAACCAGCAGTACCAGAACGCGCACGTCCAGTACCCTTTTGCTTCCAAGGCTTTTTTGTGGAACGCGCAACTTCAGAACGCGTTTTGCATTTGACAGTACCCTGACGCCAGTTTTGCATCAAAACTCTCACCCATACTGCAAATCCAAAGCGAGCGCTTTTTGCTTTTGGCACAGTGACACCCACATCTTTGAGCATCACGGTCTGTGCTTGCTCAATAGCTGTTTTTTCTTGTTTTATTTTTTCTGTTTTGTTCATTGCTTTCCAATATCTTATGCTTTACGAACAAAGACTAATGATCCAGCTTTGCCAGGGATCGAGCCTTTAACTAAAATTACTGGCGCATCTTGTATTACCTTCACCACGGTAAGATTCTTCATCATACGGCTTGACATACCCATATGACCCGCCATTCGCTTACCCTTGATGACACGACCTTGAGACCTCATAAAACTCACTGATCCTGGAATTCTTTTGAAATTTGATCCGTGACTTGCAGGTCCCCCTTTAAATCCGTATCGTTTCATTCCCCCAGCAAATCCACATCCCTTGGTAGTACCAGATACGTCAACAGTACTGCCTTCACTCAAAATAGTGTTGTACTCAAGCGTTTTACCAATTTCAACCGGAGCAGACTTATCTGAAAATCGTATCTCTTTAAACACCGTAAAATATTTGTTGGGAGATTTGAGCCAAGCGGGTACAAATTGCTCCGTAGCATACCGCTTTCTCAAACATCCTATTTGCACCGCCTCATAACCATCACGCTGCTGCGTTCGTATATTAGTTACAATCCAATTAGAAAGATCTATGGCAGTAACCGGCATCATCTTATCTTGAGCAAAGATTTGGGTCATTCCTATCTTTTTACCCCATAACCCTTTAATCATAGAACAACCTTTCTACTTAATCTCTACGTCAACGCCAGATGATATATTTAACTTCATCAACGCATCCATTGTTTTATCCGAAGGAGCAACTATATCTAAAATACGCTTGTGCGTTGTTAGTTCAAATTGCTCGCGTGATTTTTTATCGACATGAGGAGAACGCAATACGGTAAAGCATCGCTTCTTATTGGGCAAAGGAACAGGACCCATTAATTGGGCTCCTGTTCTTTTTACTGTCAAAACAATTTGTCTAACAGCTTTATCTAATAAACGATGATCATATGACCGCAACTTTAAGCGAATACGCTGCTTTTTCATCAATCAACACCTGTACCTTACTCTATAATTTTTGTTACAACACCAGAACCAACAGTTCTACCGCCTTCACGAATTGCAAAACGCAATTCAGCATCCATAGCGATCGGAGAAATGAGTTCTACTTTCAAATCAACGTTATCACCTGGCATTACCATCTCACGACCTTCAGGCAATGTGACCACACCGGTTACGTCGGTTGTTCTAAAATAAAACTGTGGCTTATATCCGGTAAAGAACGGGCTATGACGACCGCCTTCATCCTTAGATAAAATATATGCCTTGCATTCAAATCTCTTATGAGGCTTAATTGAACCTGGTTTAGCAACGACCATACCACGTTCAACTTCTTCTTTTTTCACCCCACGCAGTAGTAATCCTGCGTTATCACCAGCCTGACCTTCATCCATGGTTTTGCGGAACATTTCAACACCAGTAACGGTTGTTTTTAGTGTTGATCCGAACCCGATAAGTTCAACGTCTTCACCGACTTTTACACGGCCAGCTTCAATTTTACCAGTCGCCACTGTACCGCGACCAGCAATAGAGAACACGCCTTCAATTGGCATTAAGAACGGCTTATCAACAGGACGATGTGGCTCAGGAATGTAGGTATCCACAGCATCCATCAATCGCTGGATAGATTGCGTACCAATTTCACTGGTATCGCCTTCCAATGCTTTCAGAGCTGAACCGCGAATGACCGGAATTTTATCGCCTGGAAATTCATATTTTTTCAATAGATCTCTGATTTCTTCTTCAACCATATCGACCATTTCAGGATCGTCAACCATATCTACTTTATTAAGAAACACAACTAATGCAGGTACGTTTACGTTACGTGCCAATACGATGTGTTCTCGGGTTTGTGGCATAGCACCATCAGCCGCAGAGACCACCAAAATTGCGCCGTCCATCTGTGCTGCACCAGTGATCATATTTTTTACATAGTCAGCATGACCCGGACAGTCGATATGGGCATAGTGACGCTTTTCAGTTTCATATTCAACGTGCGAGGTTGCGATAGTAATACCACGTTCTCTTTCTTCCGGGGCATTATCAATTTCTGAAAATGCTTTTGCGTGCGCTAAACCCTTAGATGCTAAATAATTTGTTATAGCAGCAGTCAAAGTAGTTTTACCATGATCAACGTGACCAATGGTTCCTATATTTAAGTGAGGCTTCTTACGCTCGTATACACCTTTTGCCATTGCAAGCTCCTACGATCAATTAACGTATGTTTAACTATTTTTTTTCTCAATTGACTCTTGAACACTTTTAGGGACTTCACGATAACACTCAAACTCCATAGTGTAGCTCGCACGCCCCTTTGTTTTCGAGCGAAGATCTGTTGCATAACCAAACATTTCACCAAGCGGTACTTCCGCGGTGATGACCTGTTTATCCGGCGCTGGATCCATACCCAATATACGGCCACGGCGAGAGTTTAAATCACCCATAACGTCACCCATATACTCTTCCGGCGTTTCCACAACAACCTTCATAATCGGTTCCAAAAGAACCGGTGATGCTTGCTTCATACCCGCTTTAAACGCCATTGATGCTGCAAATTTAAATGCCATTTCAGAGGAGTCAACATCATGGTAGGAACCATCATACGCAGTCACGCGGCAGTCGACAACCGGGTATCCTGCAATCACACCTGCTGTCAATGATTCAAGAAGCCCTTTTTGAATACCAGGTACATATTCCTTAGGAATCGCACCACCAACAATCTTATCTACGAATTCATAGCCCTTACCTCGTTCTAGCGGCTCCAATTTGATCCATACGTGACCATATTGACCACGCCCGCCCGATTGCCTGATAAATTTGCCTTCAGCATCAGCACTTTTTTGTATGGTTTCTTTGTATGCAACTTGCAACTTACCTTGTTGCACTTCCACCTTATGCTCACGCTTGAGGCGGTCAACAATAATTTCCAGATGCAATTCACCCATACCTTCAATAACCGTTTGGCCCGTTTCTTCGTTATAGGAAAACCTAAAAGATGGATCTTCCTGCATCAATTTGCGCAACGAAAGTCCCATTTTTTCATAATCAGCCTTATTTTTAGGCTCAACCGATGTCGATATCACCGGCACTGGAATGGTGATAGATTCCAATAAAACCTTCGGTGCGTTTTCTTGATACAGGGTGTCGCCCGTAATAGTATCTTTCACCCCAACGAGTGCGGCAATATCTCCTGCACGAACAGAATCGATCTCTTCACGCTTATTGGCATGCATTTTCAGCAAACGACTTACTCGTTCTTTAGAACCAGTACGCGCATTATACACATATGAACCCGATTTCAATTCACCAGAATAGACACGTATAAAACTTAAAACGCCCACAAAGGGGTCTGTCATGATCTTAAACGCAAGGGCATAAAATGGCGCAGAAGCATCTGGTTTTATCAACACTTTTTTATCAGTTTTTGCATCAATGCCCTCAACTGGCGGCGCTTCTAATGGTGACGGCAAATAGTCAATAACCGCATCAAGCACCAGTTGCACACCTTTATTTTTGAAAGCTGTACCACAAAATGCTGGCACTATTTTCTGTTCTATCACGCCCTTGCGCAACGCTGCTTTAACGTCGGCCAGCGCGATTTCTTCTTCATTTAAAAACTTTTCCGCCAAGGTATCACTGAAATCACAAGCTGCTTCAACAATTTTTGTACGTAATTCTTTGACATGGTCAACGTATTCACCCGGCACCTCGGACCAGACCACTGTAGTACCCATTTCCCCTTCAAATGTCGCCATTTTTTGGGTAAGTACATCAATAATGGCAGAAAAATCGTCTGCCGATCCGACTGGCACTTGCATAACGACCACGTTACCACCCAGCTTCTCTCTAATATCTTTAATAACTTTATCAAAGCTTGCGCCTACGCGGTCCATTTTATTTGCAAACGCAATACGCGGTACTTTATATCGATTGGCTTGCTTCCAAACCGTTTCTGATTGCGGCTGAACCCCATCCACCGCAGAAAAGACTGCGATCATCCCGTCGAGTACACGCAATGAACGCTCTACCTCGATGGTGAAATCAACGTGCCCCGGGGTATCGATAATATTGATTTGATAATCTTTCCAAAAACAAGTAGTTGCCGCTGATGTTATGGTAATACCACGTTCACGCTCCTGTTCCATCCAGTCCATAACGGCAGCACCTTCATGAACCTCACCTATCTTATGCGATACACCTGTATAAAAAAGTATACGCTCTGTAACGGTTGTTTTGCCAGCGTCAATGTGCGCTGCAATACCAATATTTCTACGTTTTACTAACTGCTGACTCATTCATATACCTTTAGTAGTTACCAAGCATAATGAGAGAAGGCTCTATTTGCTTCCGCCATACGTTGTACATCAACCTTTTTCCGGACAGCACCACCCTTATTGTCGATCGCTTCCAACAGTTCACTTGCCAAACGTTGTCCCATGGTTTTATTAGAACGAGCCTGAGCTGCTTGAATTATCCAGCGAAAGCCAAGTGCTTGTCGGCGCTTAGGGTTCACTTCGCGAGGAATTTGATAAACACTACCACCCACACGTCGAGAACGAACCTCTACGTAGGGCACCACATTTTCAAAAGCTTTTTCGAACAAGCCTAACGCCTTGTCCTGACTACCACTCATTTTTTTGGTCAAAATATCCATTGCTTCATACACAATAGTACGAGCAACATTTTTTTTACCACGTCGCATGACTACATTAATGAGTTTTTGCACGAGAGGAGAACCAAACTTTTGATCCACTCCAACATCACGGACAAATTCGCTACGTTTACGCCTTGGCATATATTATCCCTCTTGTTTTGGACGTTTTGCACCATATAATGAACGAGATTGCTTTCTACCTTCTACTCCAGCAGCATCTAACGCACCACGCACGATATGATACTTAACACCGGGCAAGTCTTTTACACGACCGCCACGTACCAAAACAACAGAGTGCTCTTGTAAATTGTGTCCTTCCCCTGGGATATATGCAGTAACTTCTATACCAGTCGACAATTTGACACGCGCTACCTTACGTAACGCTGAGTTTGGTTTTTTAGGGGTAGTGGTAAAAACACGCGTACAAACGCCACGTGCTTGAGGAGCTCCCTTGAGCGCGGGGCTCTTAGACTTGTACTGAGCCTTCTTTCTACCAAGTCGGCATAATTGATTAATGGTTGGCATAATATGAAAATCCTACGATTGAAACAAAGGAATGAAACCTCTTAGATTCGAATTCTTAATGGGTACCACTACGTACAGATTTGTAATGATTATGTGTTATTGTACCCTTTTTGTTAATTTTTTCAAGCATATTTGACATATCGCGCCAATCAGGTCTATCTCTAGAAAAGGATGGGCGCAAATAATGGACTTATACCGCTATACATGATAGGTTATCGAAAACTGTTTTAATTTACTTTTTACAAGGAGTTTTCATGATGATACTCAAGCCAGTGCTCTTGGCATGGCACAATATATTTCTGCTACTGGTCGGCCTTGCTGGGCTTACCCTACTTGTAGTACTTCATGAATTTGGCCATTTTTTATTTTGCAAAGTTTTCAAAATACATACCCCATCATTTTCTATCGGCTTTGGCCCAGTGCTCGCCAGCAGGCAAATCGGGGGGACCCTATTCAAACTATGCGCCATCCCACTCGGTGGGTATGTAGAAATGGCGGGAGCCGCTGAGGTTGGTCAAGGGGAACAGTTGGAAGCTCACCGTACTGATCAGGACTCATTTGTATCAAAGCCCTACTATCAAAAACTGCTCGTGATGTTTGGGGGAATCCTTGCAAACTTACTCTTCGCCTATGCCGCTTTTATAATCATTTGCACGGCCGGATTTCCAAAGCAGCCAGTACCGACCATTCGTGCCATTATTGCCGATTCTGCTGCCGCTCGTTACGGACTACAAGAGCGTGATACCATTGTTGCCATCAACAACGTCTCTATTGACCAAGATGTTGAAAAATTGATCAACCTCTATCAGCCCCTGCCAAAGCAAGAAATCACCGTTACCGTTGAACGTAATACACAACGCATGGAGGTGCCCCTGGTGCTTGATGAAAAATTGGTAGCGGGCAAAGCCATAGGCTCGTTGGGAGTAGAATTTGATTTTGTTGAACTGCCTGCCCAGTCTTTTGTGTCTGCCATCCAAGATGGTATTGCCAAGACCAATAAAAATATTATTGCCACCCTCAGCGTTTTTAAGGTTTTAATAACAAAGGATGGCATCAATAATCTGGTGGGGCCCATAGGTATTATTTCACTGGCATCACAAGGGGCAGCCCAGGGTATAAAGGTGCTGCTCTTATTGCTGGCTATTATTAGTATCAACCTCGCGGTACTCAATCTATTGCCATTGCCCATACTCGATGGTGGCCAAATACTTTTTTACACCATAGAGGCAATCATTGGCAAGCCCCTATCACCACGCGTACGTGAGTATATCCATATAGCAACCTGGCTTATGCTCTTGGCTCTTTTTGTATATCTGAGCACTAAGGATCTGTTGCGTATCATCAAGCCGTATCTTGAATCAGTGGGAAAATTAATTGGTAGATAAGTGTATAAAACAAAACAAGGCAGGGTTTTAATCCTGCCTTATTTTATTTTTAGATTGATAGTGAGCTAGCTCAGTTTCAATTCCTTGGGAGCCTGTGCCACATGCGGATGTTCTGATCCCGCATATACCTTCAGTTTTTTAATAATCTGGCGACTGAGCACATTCTTAGGCAACATCCCTTTGACTGAATGTTCAATCAAACGTTCTGGATGTTTTTTGAGAATTTCTTCAGGTGTTGTCACCTTGTATCCACCCTGATAACCGGTATAACGCGCATACTCTTTATCGGTCAGTTTATTACCCGTTAATTTGACTTTCTCCGCGTTGATAACAACCACATAATCACCACCATCAGTGTGATGGGTAAATCCAGGCTTATTTTTACCGCGTAATATATCCGCTATATGAGTAGAAATACGACCAAGGACCAAATCTTGTGCATCAAGGATCCACCACTGCGGAGCGCGATCTTCTTTACGAAGAAAAAAAGTTTTATTCATATCTGACATAGCCGTCCAAACCTTTGCAATGCTACTGTGAAATAAGTTTTAATAGATGAGAAACGAACAGGATCTCAAACGTATGTAGTTAACTGTAAATGAAAATGGGCATCTGGTCAACTGAAACCAGACCGTTTACGACCGGCGCCCTAAAACCATGAGTGGCGATGCTTCATACTCAAGTATCACCACCCACGCATCAGTACCTTATTGAATAGGCCCATGGCCCAGTGCCCATCCTTCTTGCGGGTCATCTGAGAGCATCAGATCAAAAAACTTGGGATTCAAAATGATTCTCTTCTTAAACAGTGGACTGAAAGCCGAGGAAGTCTTTTGCATATTTGCTAACGTAACCTCGAGATCCGCTGGATTCATATTCATAAAAACATCTAGACTACTCTGCTTCGCGCTATCTTTCGCTATAGCTTCAAATAAAGAATCTTGAGCCCCGGTTTCATATACCAGCTCATATCCCATTTTTGGTAATATTCTCGTTACATTAAAAACGTGAACCCCACCCGCTATTAAGAATATTTTTTTCGTATCATTCACACTTTGATATATTTCATGCAACGCATTCATATCCAAGAGCGTAGCACCCTGCATAACAAATCCCATCCCATATAGCATCGCTTTACCACCAAGCACAACCTCAAATTCTTTCATCGTTTTTTCTTTTGACTCTCGCATGAGTTGATATAGATTTTTGTTACCTGACTTTATCAAATCAATTTGTTCTCTATAATATGCAGATAATAATGGCCCATCCTGATAATGCTCCACTTTATCGATAGCGCTCTCTAATTCTTCTAACAAATTTCGATTTTTCAAATCCATTGCACCCTTATATTTAGACAGACTTGCTGTACTGAGTCCAGCCTCATGGAACGCATTGAGCTGTTTGACTATGGTTTGACTATCCATCATCTGCAAAATTTCGGGATTACTCACTAGTATTTCTAACCCACTCATCATATTCATGAGTGTATTATACGTTAGCGTTAAACATCTTTGCTGGCGAACATCAATATTGATTACAAATTCAATACCTTCACGCTTTAGTTGCCCGACCAATCCCTCAAGAATATCTCTATCGCTACCAATTAACGCTTTAGAAGCTTTATAGATATCCTCCGGAATAGTTAATTTCCCACTCTGATAAGAGTGTGGATCTTCAATTAATATTTTAATATCTTTTTGTGGCAATATTTTAAAATTGTGTATCAAAGTACGATACTGACTTTGTGCAAGGTCAAGCAATTTTTTTATTTGTATGTTAGGATCCGTTTGTAATGCAGCAATATGCATATCATACATAGCATACACATAACAATAAGAACCATCTTGACGTTTGAGGCGCCAAATCTCTCCGCGCACAATGACAGTCTGCGTTGATTGAAATACCAATAAGCCGACCACCAGAAATGCCAATTTTTTGATTATCTGCATCGTAACCCCTGTATTGCTAAAAAAACAATTAACCAGAAGCCTAACAGGCATATATCAAGATTTGCAAGAGTTGCCACATGCTGGGTGTATCTTTGGTTCACACAATGGGTTGCGCAGTTTCAAATAGCTCTGCTCTCCAATGCTACTCACCAAGAGACCTATTTTCCTCATTTTACGCAACATGTTGTACAACCAAGCCATTGCTATCGTATTCATAGCACCTACAGCACCTGCTACGCCCACTAAAAATCGATTCCCACCGTTCAAATATGCACCCAACAAAAGTCCATGCTTACTACCAAAATACACACTTGCACAGAGCACGGATAAAGCACCACTGATCATGATACCTTGCCTCATCGCGGCCAAACACTGTTTTTTCACCCCACTTTTAGGTGTGTACATAGCATACGCAGGCGTCATCGCTGTTACTATGAGCATGCACATACTCATATACAATTGCTTCATATACTCTCCTAAACCTTACAAATATAGTATTAATGCTGTACGTCCGTCTCATCATCACAACACTCACCCTCACCAAGTTCTCCTTCGCAGCAACCTCCTTGACTATTTTCAAATGATTGTTGCACCATACGCTCAATGTCGCGTGCGTCTTTGCTCAAACCTTCGCTCAAGCATACCACGCCATCTTCCACCACCCAATAATCATCCTCGATGCGAATACCGATGCCTTCTGCCGGAATATAAATACCCGGTTCTATGGTAATAATATCACCCGGTTGTAACGGCTGCGTACCATCGCCCACATCATGCACATCAAGACCAAGAAAATGACCAATGCCATGAGGAAAATATTGATCATACCCATGTTTTTGCAAAAATTTCCGCGCTAAATGATTGAGCGATTGCTCCGGTTTTTCTTTATTAGAAAGCCACAGTCCTGGTTTTGCTACATCAGCTATATATTGCTGCGTTTCAAGCACGATGTCATACAGCTCACGTTGCCGTTGAGTAAACGTACCAGAAACCGGATACGTACGCGTAATATCGGCCGCATACATACCCAATTCTGCACCAATATCTACGACTACCAGATCCCCATTGCGCATCACGCAGTTATTGGCATGGTAGTGTAAAACGGTGCTATTTTTACCACTGGCCACAATGCTGGGAAACGCAGTACGTGCGCCTGAACCGATCATCATATACTCAAGGCCCGCTTGCACTTCACATTCAAGCGCACCATCAGTAATAGCACGCGCAGCCGCTTCTTGTGCATCAAGGGTAACGTCAACTGCTTTATATAACAGATCAATTTCGTGAATATCTTTGACGCGCCGTTGTGAAGCCACAATGCTGGAAATATCTTGCATGTGACCTGCAATAGTAGGCATAAATTCTGCTAGATGCTTGAGGATAAGCCGTTGTTCTATATAGCCAAACGGGGTAGCAGGGTTTAAGGTAAATAGTGTATTGCCACGCTGCATGAGCGTGTCTATGTACTGCAACAGATCTGCATATTCCGCGCGGGCAAAAAACGGATGAAACTGATATCCTGCACATTGACTGCCCAACATTTTAATTTCATCAAAGGCTACCTGCGCTGCATTATCAGGCTCAAGGCTTACCGCCTGGTGCATCCATTGTGCTTTCAGAGCGGCATTGTTCGGCACACACAAGATCATTTTACCCGTCAACTCAAGTACCATAACCAGCCCCGGCTCTTGCAAGCCAGCATAATAATAGAAAGAACTCTCTTGTCTGAAGACAATCCGTTCCTGCTCAAAGCCACCAAATAATACAATAGCGCCCTGCGCACCAGGGTACTGCTTGACCACCGCGGCGATCAGCTGCTTGCGACGTTGTGCATAGAGTGAAAAATCTTGTTTCTTTGATAGGTGTGCCATAGCAGTAGTCCAAACCGTGTATTAAAAGGTGAAGGTAATATAAAACCACCGCAGCATTTTTTGTGTGAACAAAAAATCTCACCAGTGGCATTGTTCATAAGATTGTAGAGCAAATGGCTCGCGTTTGCAAACCGCAAAAACAGTTTGTTTTACGACTTGTGTTTACCGCGTAATCCTCTTTTTTCGACATGCTGTTCGACACTGCCTCTTTACTTACCCCAGTAATTTTTAATCCAGTTGAAAAATACCCGCAGATTTGTTTTCGTATTTTCCCAGGACATGCCAACATTAGCCTTGGCATTTTCCCAACTTGATGGGCCTGCCTTTTCTGGTTTTGGTTCCGCTGAAGGAATTTGGCTTTCCCAGCGCCCAGGGCGATCTGTCCCCGGCTCAAAACTCCTGACAGCCGGGTGAGCGCCCGGATCTGTCGTGAACCCAAGTCTATATGCTGTTCGTGCAGCTTCGTCCTTTAATTCCTGAATTTGGGCCTGTAGTTTCTTGATGTTGACCAGTATCGTATATGCAAAGGCCCGCCTGAGAGATTCTGTACCAATTCTTATTCGCTTGTAATCTTTATTTTCTGCATATGAAGATTGCATCTGACGCAAAAGATCATCTGCAGATATCCACAGGTACCCACCCTGCAACAACTGCGTTAATCGTTCTGCTGGTACATAGTCAACTTTTGCAAGTCGTATGGTGTAATATTGTGTTGAGATAGGCAGTATCGCCGTTCTGCCCACCTGTCTATAATAATCTACCATTCTATTTACATATGCCATATCCTCAACCATCTTCTTCTTCTGTGGCGCTATACAATGTGTGGCGTCTTTTTTTCCATCACAATTAAGTACTCCCTTGGTCTGGCTAAAGAAATGGTCTACTGCCCCTATATCTTTATTATCCGCAGAACCAATTTCTCCGCCAATGTCACCCCAAATCAATACACGTGTAGCCATTGGATCATCAAGAGTTATTGCTTCTGATTTTAATAGCAACATTACTTGAAATTCATTACCCACCATCCTGACCGTGTACGGCAAAATGCCTGTATGTACGGTGGTTATATGCGGCATCTCTGCCGCAAAACACATATTTACCCATATAAATGACATCAAAATAGAATATATTTTCATCAAAATCCCCTCCAAGTATTCATACAAATTCAAAGCCCTTAAAAACCAGTATAACTGATACCTTTTTTGCAAATCAAGAGAGCAATGAGGCTACTATTTTCGCGCCTCGTGTAGTTTATGCAAAATCAGCTCGCGCAATTCTTCGGCTACCCTTCTTTCAACACCGTCGATATGAGCACGTGCGGTAGAGGTAGCAGTTGCTGTTGAAATATGTACATCATATATGTCGAAGAATTTATCAAGGGCATCTTGGTCAACGTAGACATCTTGTATACGCTCAATCGGTACGGTTATTTCCTGGGGTGCAAAGATGCCTTTGCGAATGATAAGCAATTTGTCGGTTAAATTGTAGTAATACAGTTCTATATATCGTTTATGATATACATAACTCACCACTACTATAAGCGCCTGAACCAACACAGCCCCGAGAATCCCTACAAATAGCAGTCCATACGTAAATCTCGCCGAAAACAACGCCGTCACAACCCATAACACACCAAAAAGTGTCACTATCTCAAAATACAATGCCGACAAAATTATTTTCTTTAAAAGCTTTTTTCGACTCAGTGGATAGCGGTCAAGAAATGCGCGGTCAGTATAATGTTGCATGGATTATCCTTTAAAAATAGCCACTAGATCAGTTTTTCATCGTCGAAGCAGGAGCACCACGCACTTTTGTATACTGTATCGCTGAGGGCTCTAGCCGTTTTATAGTTATGAAATCGTGACCCGAAAACAAAACAACTACTTCACCTACAGATTCTTCTGGAAATGTAAATGTATATGGAATGAGTTTCTTGCCACCGACAAATTTATGACCAATCAATCTAATTTCAGAATATTTACCTCCGGTAAAACTTACCATTGCATTACTGTTAATTGTTGCAAATGGCTCCGATTCTGTTCTTAAATCCGTAACATAGACCGTATAATCGAGGGATGCTGTATTTATAACGGTGATGGTGCTCGGATAGGCATATACCAATGAAGGTACAGACAGAATGACGATGGCGCAGATCAGATCGAATAAAAAACCATTTTTTTGCATATTAATCCCCTAGTTATTATATCGCTCATTTGTGACCAATTATCGCGTTTTTCGACCGAACAGCTTTTGCCAATATGATGACCAAGAATTTTGAGTTCGCGACCACCAGCGAGCCATTGCCATACGCGCAACTGTATATTTAGGGGCTTGCTCAACGCGCGTTAATACTTTACCATCCTTCCGGAAGATAACAACACGGCTGATCGTGTAATTTCCCAAATCAACTGGATTTCCAGCAAACGTTACCGTCGCACTGGTCATAGAACCAAGTAATGATGGTTCAAATGCTTCAAGCTCTCTTTCTTCTCCTGGTGCTATGCCTATTGAAAATTTGACGGTGCTACTTCCGGTAGCAAACTGAGTAGCCGTATTTTCAACCTCACCGCTGATTATTTGTGTTTCTTTCGTTTCATTTTTGACAAATACTCTGGTTGGTAAAGCATTCAGTACTGATATCCAACCCACCATACATAATAGATATATCCAGGACTTCATCTAAGCAACGCCAAAATTCTGTACCAATCGCATGATGCGCGATTTGATTTCACTAAAATCCATGCGATTTAGTTGTTTTATAGCAGTTTCTACATTTTTCAGGTTGTTTTTCTTGC